>ENA-OQJT01000249-OQJT01000249.1-human-gut-metagenome-genome-assembly--contig:-NODE-249-length-13844-cov-1.072611_pt1 | contig 13844 bp, 14 predicted proteins | sample MGYA00242612_ERZ504779 | MGnify/ENA primary metagenome ERZ504779 (study PRJEB26092, sample SAMD00036366) | human gut metagenome | host: Homo sapiens | study: EMG produced TPA metagenomics assembly of...
ATTTTGCCTCAAGTAGTCATAGGATTAAAACAAATTCCGATTTTACTCGTATCATTTACAGATGATGCTGCGCCTATCGGTTTTGCTGGAATTGCTGACGATAAATTGGAAATGTTATTTTTAAATCCTGATTATTTTCAACAGGGTATCGGCTATAAAATGATTTCCACAGCCATACAAGATTATCAAATTAAATATGTTGATGTAAATGAACAAAATCCTAAAGCTCTAAAATTTTATTTGCGACAAGGTTTTACTATTTTTAAACGTTCACCTTTAGATAGTGATAACCGCCCCTTCCCCATATTACATCTAAAAAAATAAATCTAAGCTATAAAGAAAATCTTTCCTAGCCCTGTATTTTCAAGGAATAATCTTCTTTATAGCTTTTTTCATTTTTCGCTTATTTATATCCCCTAGTAGAGCTTGTGGCTAAATATTTATCGTTTTATACTAATTTACATAATCATACAATGGTGAGGATAATTATGACAAAATTATTACAAGAAATACAAACTTATTGGACAAATCGTGCCGAAGGATATTCTCAAGTCAATCAAGGCGAATTACATAGTGAACAAAAACATAAATGGCAACAAACTTTATTACAATACATTCCCTTTAAAGCCAATAAAAATATAAAAATCTTAGATATTGGCACTGGCCCAGGCTTTTTTGCTATTATTTTAGCTCAATTAGGTTTTGATATCACAGCCATTGATTACACTAAACAAATGCTTTTAGAAGCTAAACAAAATGCAGGTAAACTCAGTGAACAAATCGACTTTCAACAGATGGACGCTCAGAATTTAAACTTTCCTGATAAAAAATTTGACGTCATCGTTACACGCAATCTGACATGGAATTTAGAAAATCCGCAACAAGCTTATAGTGAATGGTATCGCGTCTTGAAAAAAGATGGCGTTTTATTAAATTTTGATGCTAATTGGTACAACCATTTATTTGATGAGCAAAAAAAGGCAAGCTTATGAAGAAGATAGAAAAATAGTTGCCAAAGCTCACATAGACGACCACTATACTTGCACCGATATTGATGCCATGGAAAATATCGCCAGACAAGTTCCTTTGAGCGGTATAAATCGACCTGATTGGGATAGAGAAATTTTAACTAAAATCGGTTTTACTACGATAAATATTATTCCAGACATCTGGCAACAAGTATGGAGCGATGAAGAAAATTTAAATTATGCTTCTACACCAATGTTTTTAATTAAAGCAATCAAGTAATCTAAATCAATATTAAATGGGGAATTTTTATGGAAACAAAAATCAAAGATAGAATTGTTAATTATTGGACAAAACGCAGTGAAAATTTTGCTCAATTGCGACAAGAAGAATTGCATAGTTATATGTCTGAATTATGGCTCACTGAAATCACTAAATATTTACCACAAAGACCTTGCAAAATTCTTGATGTAGGCACAGGCACTGGCTTTTTTGCCAATCTACTTGCCCAATATCATCACGAAGTAGAAGGCATTGATTTAACAGCTTCCATGATTGAGCAAGCGAAACAATCTTTAACAAAACTTCAACAGCATGATTATAAAATCAATTTTCAAGTGATGGACGCTGAAAATCTTTATTTTGCGGATAATACTTTTGATGTCGTCATCTCTAGAAATCTCACATGGACTTTGCCCAATCCACAAAAAGCTTATAGCGAATGGTATCGCGTATTAAAACCACAGGGAATTTTATTAAATTTTGATGCCGATTATGGCAATGAGCAATTTTATCAAACTAAAATAGAAAATCTACCTTTAAATCATGCTCACCGCCAAGTGAAACCAACACTTATGCAAGAATGTGATTTAATCAAAAATAGTTTAGAAATATCTTCAAAAATACGTCCTGATTGGGATTTACGCATTTTAAAACAACTTCAATTCAAAGATGTATTTGCTGATACAAATATCGGTCAACGTATTTACAAACATCAAGATAAATTCTACAATCCTGCTCCTGTATTTTTAATCTACGCACAAAAATAAATTAATTATTTACTATTACTCTATTTATATTTTATATAGGAACAATCATGAAAAAATATATACTACATCGTTTACTTTATTTAATACCCATTTTATTAGGTATTACTTTATTCACTTTTATTTTATTGCATTCAACTAATGATATTGTCGATATCATGGAACTAAATCGTGGAGTCGTTTATTCAGAAGCCACTAAAACGCAAATTCGCCAAGATTTAGGCTTAGACCAGCCGATATTTATTCAATATCTAAATTGGCTATTATCCATATTATCTGGCAATATGGGAACTTCTTACCTTTCTAGAAAAGATGTTTCTTCTCTGTTTTTTGATAAATTGCCACAGACTTTATATCTGACATTTAGCTCTATCTTATTGACTCTATTGATATCTTTGCCACTTGGTATTTTATCAGCGATTAAACAAAATAAAATAATTGATTATATTATTCGCCTATTTAGCTTTATCGGCAATTCCTTACCTGGATTTGTAGTGGCTCTAATTTTAATTTATATTTTCTCCGTACAATTAAAATTAATTCCCGTCTTAATTGATAATAATTTTATCGGTCTTATTTTGCCTTCCATAGCACTTGCCCTGCCTATGAGTGCAAAATATATCCGCCAAATCCGCATTGTAGTCATTGAGCAACTTCATCAAGATTATGTACGCTGTGCTAAAGCTCGTGGTTTAAAATTATCTACAATTTTAATTCACAGTATTTTAAAAATGATTACACTTCCACTTTTAACGCTTATTTGTCTATCTATTGGTTCACTTTTAGGTGGTAGTGCCATCATTGAAACTATTTTCCGCTGGGACGGTGTCGGCAAATTGGCTATTGACGCTATCAACCTTCGCGATTATCCCATCGTTTTAGCATATGTATTTTATCTCTCTCTTATCTATATGTTTATCAATCTGATTGCAGATATCTTATATCATTATTTAGATCCTAGAATAAAACAACAATGGAAAGCTTAATATGAATACTAATTTTAAATTTTATTTATTAACTTGTGCTATTTGCATTTTACTATTCATCACTATCCTAGCACCATATATTGTACCGTTTGATCCCTATGAACAAAACTTGGCCAATACACTACAAGCACCTAATACCATACACTTACTTGGTACGGATAAATATGGTCGCGATATCTTTTCTCGCATCTTAATTGGTGCTCAAACGACTATTTTTTCTTCATTATTTCTCGTCATTATATCAAGTGTTTTCGGTTCTTTAATCGGTGTTATCTGTGGCTATTTTGTCAAAAACTTAGACAATCTTTTAATGCGAATTACAGATATTTTTCTTGCTTTTCCAGGAATTATCTTTGCTATCGCTTTAGTTGGTATTTTAGGCGGTAGTATTTTCAATGCCATACTGGCACTTTCATTGATTTCCTGGCCCAAATTTGCACTACTTGCTCGCAGTCAAACTTTAGTTTTAAAAAAATTCTCTATTTATTAAAGCAAGCATTATCAATGGTTCTAGTGATTTCAAAATTATCTACAAACATATTTTACCCAATATATTCCCCCATTTTACTCACTACGGCCACTTTAAATATCGGTACTATGATTATGGAAATTGCTGGTCTATCTTTTTTAGGCTTAGGTGCTATGCCTCCATCAGCAGAATGGGGTGCCATGATGAGCAGTGGTCGTATTTTTTTTACAAATTGCTCCATGGATGATTTTAGCTCCTGCTGCTGCTATTTTTCTCACAGTATTACTATTTAATCTATTTGCTGATGTACTTAATGATAAACTAGATCCTAAACAATTATCCTAAAATAAAATAGGAGGTTTTCATGTCTTTTTCTAAAGTCCTAGCATTATGTTTATTTTTAATAAGTTTTTATTTAACAGGTTGTACTTCCGATAACACTACTTCTTCCACAGAAAAAGTATTTCATTTTGGCACTACTGCCTATGGTATTGAAATGGGCAATACTGGTCTAAATCCACACCATGATTATTCCGGCTGGTCAGCAGTCCGCTATGGTGTTGGCGAGACCTTATTTAAATTTAATGATAAAATGCAACTTGAACCATGGCTGGCTAAAAGCTATGAACAATTAGATGATTATACTGTAAAAATCACTTTAAAAGATAATATTAAATTTTCTAGTGGTAGAGCCTTAGATGGTCAAGCTGTCAAAGAATGTCTAGAAGATTTAATCAAAAATCATGACAGAGCTCCTTTTGATTTAAAAATTGCTTCAATCACAGCTGATGGTCAAGATATCATCATTAAATCACAAGAAAAAGTACCTGCTCTTTTAAATTATCTCAGCGATCCTTATGGTGCCATTATCGATATGCAATATGGCATTACTGCTGATAATAATGTAGCTGGCACTGGCCCCTTTGTCGCTACTAAAGTATCAGATAAACAAATTGAACTTGTAAAAAATCCTAATTACTGGAACGGCAATGTAGCCATGGATAAAGTAATTATAACTGAAGTAATAGATGGCGATACGCTCACTATGGCATTACAAACTGGAGAATTTGATGCTGTCCAAGGGCTTCCTTATGCTAATTTAGATTTATTCCAAAATAATCCTGATTATCATGTGAGTTCAATAGCTACTTCTCGCTGTTTTTTTGCCCAAATAAACTATAATAATCCTATACTTCAAGATTATAATATTCGCAAAGCTATAGCTATGAGTTTAGATAAACAAGGTTTTACGCATAATCTACTCCAAGATAATGGCTCTATAGCCATTGGTGTTTTCCCAGATAATTTCACCTTTGGTGGCGACAAATTACAAACTGTAAATTACAATCCAATAGAAGCTAAAGAGCTATTAGCCCAAGCTGGCTGGGTAGATAATGACGGTGATGGCTATGTTGATAAAAATGGACAAAAACTCATACTTCGCTGGCTGACTTATCCTGGTCGCCAAGAATTGCCCTTGCTTGCAGAAATCGCTCAAGCCAATCTAAAAACTATCGGCATTGACTTAAAAATCAACAATACTATCAATCAACAAGAATTTTTAGCTAGTGGAAACTGGGATATCTATGCCAGTGCCTTTGTAACTGCACCGACTGGCGATCCAGAATATTTCTTCACTACACATTGTCTCCAAAATTCAGCCAAAAATCGTGGTAAATATTATAACGATAAATTAGAAATCTTAGCGCAAAAATTGCATAATGAATTCGACAGCCAAAAACGAGCTGACTTAGCTGTGCAGATGCAACAGATTTTATTAGGTGATTATGGCTTTATCTTCGCTTCTCATTTAAAAATGTCTTTTGTCTCTAAGTCCAAGGTCATAAATTTTGTAGCTCATCCTAGTGATTATTATGAAATCACTGCCGATTTAGACTTTAAATAATAAATAGGTAGGTCAATCATGTCCTTATTAACTATTCAAGATTTAACTATTTCCCATAATAAACAAAATATCTTAAATAACATCAATCTAAAATTAAATACTGCTGAAATAATTGGAATTGCTGGGCGGTTCTGGCTCTGGAAAAAGTACTTTATTAAACAGCATTTTACATCTATTGCCCCAAGATTTTAATATTCAAGGTGAAATCCATTGGCAAGATAAAAATTTATATGACTTAAAAACAAAACAATTAACTCATATCTATGGTAAAGAAATCGCCTTTATTTCACAAAATCCGCAAACGTTTTTTTGCCCTGTCCGCACTATTAAAAGTCAATTCATTGAAACCATATCTGCACATCAAAAAATCACAGCTGATGAAATCATCTCTCAAACATTAGATATTTTTACCAAAATAGGTTTAAATGACGGCAAAAATATTTTAAATGCCTATCCCTTTATGTTATCTGGTGGCATGAACCAACGCATTAATATCGCCCTTACAATGATGTTAAAACCTCAGTTATTAATTGCTGATGAGCCTACTTCTGCTTTAGATGTCATGTCCCAAGCTAAAGTTTTGCAAGAATTATTATTGATGAAACAAAAATTAAATACGAGCATTTTATTCGTATCTCACAATTTAAAAGTTTTAGCTAAAATAGCAGATAAAATCATCATCATGCACCAAGGCAAAATAATTGAACAAAATCCCACAAAAATTCTTTTAGCCAATCCTCAAGAAGGTTACACTAAAAAATTATTACAAGCCGTTATCACACTAAAAAAATAAACACCTAAAGAGGTGCTTTCATGCAAGAAATTTTAAAAGTCATTAATTTGACTAAAAACTATCTAAAAAATGACCATGACTTTAAAGCTTTAGATGATATAAACTTCACCTTGAAAAAAGGTGATAGCCTTGCCATTGTCGGCGAAAGTGGCTGTGGCAAATCTACATTAGCCAATATTTTAATAAGACTTGAAACGCCAACTACAGGAGAAGTATTATTTAAAGATAAAAATATCCATCAATATTCTAGACAAGAATTGAAACAATTTTATCGCCAAGTACAAATGGTCTTTCAATTACCTCAAGAATCATTTAATCCGCGTCAACGTCTAGGCGATAGTATTATTGAGCCACTCCTCAATATTGGTACAAACAAAGCTCAAGCAAAACAAATTTTAGATGATTTATTAACTAAAGTAGCTTTACCCTTGGAGATAAAAAATAAATATCCTCATCAAATAAGTGGTGGTCAATGTCAGCGTTGTGCTATAGCTAGGGCTATTTCTATTTAAACCTCAAAGTTTAATCTGTGATGAAATAACATCTGCCTTAGATACGATAACGCAAATGGAAATCTTGAATTTACTATTAAAACTTCGCCAAGAACTAGATTTAAGCATTATTTTTATCTCTCATGATTTAGCTTTAGTCCAAAAATTATGTAATAAAATATTGATTATGTATCAAGGAAAAATCATTGAACGAGGATTAACCTCAGAAGTTCTAAAAAATCCCCAAGAAGAATACACAAAAGAATTAATTAATATTTGTAGTAAAACAAATATATAAAACAAAAAGATTGCACTAGAAAATTTTCTTAATGCAATCTTTTTTATTTACTGCAATAATATCATTTAAATTTAATTAAAATCAATCATTACCTCTGAATTTATCTTTAAGAATAACATCATGAGAACCGCCTTCAACAATACTTGTTGCGGAAACTAAAGTAAGTTTTGCTTTGTCTTGGAATTCTTTGATGTTTAATGCACCACAGTTGCACATTGTAGAACGCATTTTGCTAAGAGTTAACATAACGTTATCATGTAATGGTCCTGCATATGGAACGTAGGAATCAACACCTTCTTCGAAGGATAATTTTTTATCTCCACCGAGGTCATAACGTTGCCAGTTACGAGCACGATTAGAACCTTCGCCCCAATATTCTTTTAAGTAAGTACCATTGATACGAACTTTATTTGTTGGGCTTTCATCAAAGCGGGAGAAATAACGTCCGAGCATGAGGAAATCTGCACCCATAGCTAATGCAAGAGTCATATGATAGTCATGTACAATACCACCATCAGAACATACAGGAATATAAATACCTGTTTCTTTATAATATTCATCACGAGCTTCAACTACATCAATTAAAGCTGTAGCCTGTCCACGACCAATACCTTTTGTTTCACGAGTGATACAGATAGAACCACCACCGATACCAACTTTTACGAAGTCAGCACCTGCTTCAGCTAAGAAACGGAAACCCTCTCTATCTACTACGTTACCAGCACCAACTTTTACATCTTCGCCGAAGTTTTCATGAATATATTTTAATGTTATTCTTTGCCATTCAGAAAAACCTTCAGAAGAGTCGATACAAAGTACATCAGCACCAGCTTTTAAAAGTGCAGGAACGCGTTCTGCATAATCACGAGTGTTGATACCAGCACCTACTAAATAACGTTTATTGTTATCTGTAAGTTCTAATGCATGTTCTTTGTTATCTGTATAATCTTTTCTAAATACCATGTAGCGTAAACGTTGATTTTTATCAACAAGAGGTAACATATTTAATTTATGTTGCCAAATGAGGTCATTTGCCATAGACAATGTAGTAGTATCTGCATCAGCATAGATTAATTTGTTAAATGGAGTCATGAAAGTTTCAACTTTTGTATCCATGCTCATACGACTAACACGATAATCACGGCTAGTAACAATACCTACTAATTTTCCTGTTGGTGTACCATCTTCAGTAACAGCCATTGTAGAATGTCCAGTTTTAGCTTTTAATGCTAATACTTCGCCTAAAGTAGTAGAAGGCATAATATTAGAATCACTACTTACAAAACCAGATTTATAATTTTTTACACGACTAACCATTGCGGCTTGGTCTTCAATGCTTTGAGAACCGTAAATAAAGGAAATACCGCCTTCTTTTGCAAGTGCAATAGCCATTGTATCATTAGATACAGCCTGCATGATAGCGGAAGTCATTGGAACATTAAGCTTTATTTTTGGTTCTTCACCTTTTCTGAATTTTACAAGTGGAGTTTCAAGAGAAACATTTGCAGGAATGCATTTTTCAGAAGAATAACCTGGAACTAATAAATATTCCCCAAAAGTATGAGATGCTTCTTTAAAATAATATGCCACGACAATACCTCTTTCCTTATTTTTTATAGTACTAGTATAACGCAAAATAAAATGTAATAAAAAGTATTTTCTAGATAATAGTATTATTTTTCTTATTTGTCAACTACTATTAAACAAAATTAATAAAAACGGCTGCAATTTCTACAGCCGTTTTACACTTTTTTATTCTACTGTTACAGATTTAGCAAGATTACGAGGTTTATCTACATCACAACCACGAGTAATTGCTGCATAATAAGCAAGTAATTGTAAAGGTACTACAGTTAAAAGTGGAATTAATAATTCATCTGTAGCTGGAACTTTAATTACATGGTCTACATATTTTTCAAGTTCATTATCATCTTCAGCCGCAATACCAATCATAACTGCATCACGAGCTTTTACTTCTTTAATATTGCTTAAAGTTTTTTCATATACACTTTTTTGAGTTGCAAGAGCAATAACAGGCACACCAGATTCAATCAATGCAAGTGTTCCATGTTTTAATTCACCAGCTGCATATGCTTCAGCGTGAATATAGGAAATTTCTTTTAATTTTAAAGAACCTTCAAGTGCTACATTATAGTCTAAAGAACGACCAATATAGAATACATCATTATTAAATGCATAATTTTTAGCAAAAGTTTTGATTGGTTCTACATCTTCTAAAGTACGATTTATTTCATCTGGAAGTAAACGAAGTTGTGTTAAAAGTTCATGAGTTCTTTCAGTTGTAATAGTACCTTTTAAGCCAGAAACATACATAGCAAATAAAAACATTGTTACAAGCTGAGTTGTATATGCTTTTGTAGAAGCTACAGCGATTTCTGGGCCAGCCCATGTGTACATTACCTGATCAGCTTCACGAGCGATAGAAGAACCTACTACATTTGTAATAGCTAAAGTTTTTGCACCAAGACGTTTGGATTCTTTAAGTGCTGCAAGTGTATCACTTGTTTCACCAGACTGACTGATAACAATTGTAAGTGTGTGTTCATCAATAATTGGATCACGATATCTAAATTCAGAAGCAATATCAATTTCTACTGGTATACGAGCTAATTTTTCAATGTAATATTTACCTACAAGACCAGCATGATAAGCTGTACCACAAGCTACAATATAGATTTTATTAAAGTTTTCTACATACTCTTTAGTCCATTTTAATTCATCTAAAACAACTTGTGTATTTTCTTTATTGATACGTGGAGAAATTGTATCTCTTACTGCTTTTGGCTGTTCATGAATTTCTTTTAACATGAAATGTTCATATCCACCTTTTTTCAGCAGCTTCAGCATTCCAATTTACTTCAAATACTTTTTTTAGTAATAGGATTACCTTTTCTATCTGTTACCCAAATGCTATCTTTTTTAACTACTGCAATTTCGCCATCATTCATAATATAAGTACGACGAGTATAAGCAATGATAGCAGGAATATCAGAAGCTATAAAGTTTTCACCTTCACCTAAACCGATTACTAGTGGATTATCTTTTTTAGTACAAATAAGTGTATCTGGATAATCTTGGCACATGAAAGCAAGAGAATAAGAACCTTCAATTCTATTCAATACTTTATTTACAGCTTCTACAAAATCGCCTTCATAAACATCTTCGATTAAATGAGCTACAACTTCAGTATCTGTTTCAGAAACAAATTTATGTCCTTTAGCTATTAATTCTTCTTTTAAAGACATAAAGTTTTCGATAATACCATTGTGTACAATAGAGAATTTGCCAGAACAATCTGTATGTGGATGAGAATTCACATCAGATGGACGTCCATGAGTTGCCCATCTAGTATGACCAATACCCATTACACCTTCAGGAGTATTATTTTTGATTTTTTCTTTTAATGCAGCTAAGCGACCAACAGATTTTGCCACATTAATTTTTTCACCATCAAAAACAGCAATACCAGCAGAGTCATATCCTCTATATTCTAATTTTGTTAATCCATCAATTAAAAAATTAGCTGCCTGTTTTTCACCAACATAACCTACAATACCGCACATAAAAATATGCCTCCTAAAATTAAATTATTAAATTTTTGAAGATATATTTTCTGTATAAATCTTTTGCTGTATTGTCCTTTTAATCACTTAAAAGTTTTGCCAGCTACTATCGACTAGATTAAGCCGAGAAGCATCCGCTGATATTTTCGACGACTTCTTCCTCGTACTCTATTTCATAAATATAAAATAGAGCCAGCGCTAAAGTTTATATAAACCCTTTTATTATCTTTATATACAGAGCTATATCAAAAAAGCATGCACAAAATTATTTCATCTTTGTGCATGCTCATATTTTAATTATAACTTATGATTTTGTCAATAGAAATAAATTAATATATTTTTCTATTTATCCTTGCTGAGCTTTTACTACATCAGCAATTTTATAGCAGATTTCTTCCAATTCTTTTTGGTCAGGGCCTTCAGCCATTACACGAATTAAAGGTTCTGTACCAGATGGACGTACTAAAATACGACCATTTTCACCTAATTGTTGTTTGCCTTCTTCAATAGAAGCTTTTATAGCTTCATTATCTTCCCAACCATCTTTAGTAGCTACTTTTACATTTACTAAAAGCTGTGGATAACTTGTCATGATTTTTGTAATTGCAGAAGCTTTATGTCTTGTACGTTTTAAATAAGATAATACTTGAAGTGCTGTAACAGGGCCATCACCAGTAGTAGAAAAATCTGTGAAGATAATATGACCCGATTGTTCTCCACCTAAGTTATAGCCATTAGCAAGCATATTTTCTAATACATATCTATCACCTACAGCTGTGATTTCTGTACGTCCGCCATTTTCTTTAATAGCTTTATGGAAACCGATATTTGCCATAACTGTAGTAACTACAGTATTATCTTTTTAATTTGCCTTTACCCATCATATAAATAGCACAAGCTGCAATCATATGGTCGCCATCGATAAATTCACCATTTTCATCGATACATAAACATCTATCAACATCACCATCATGAGCAATACCAATATCTGCTTTATGTTCTTTTACAGCTTCCATCAAAGATTCTAAATGTGTTGAACCGCAATTGTCGTTGATGTTGATACCGTTTGGTTTATCGTGAATTACGATTACATCTGCACCTAAACGACGTAAAATTTTTGGCATAGCTTCATAAGCTGCACCATTTGCGCAGTCTAAAACAATCTTCATACCTTCTAATTCGATATCAGTAGTTTTAGTTACAAAAGATACATATTCATCTAATAAATCATGACGATAAACTACATTACCAATTTTATCATCTGTTGGACGATATAAATTATCATTATTTTCAATTTCATGTACTAATGCTTCGATTTCATCTTCTACAGCATCTGGTAATTTATAACCATCGCCACCAAAGAATTTAATACCATTATCATGGAATGGATTGTGAGAAGCAGAAATTACAATACCTGCATCAGCTTTATGTTTGCGAGCCAAATAAGCTACAGCTGGAGTTGGCATTACACCTGTTAATACTACATTACCACCAGCAGAACAAATCCCTGCAGATAAAGCTGCTTCATACATTGGACCAGATAAGCGAGTATCTCTACCAATATAGATTGTGCAAGCTTCGCCATCTTTCTTTGTAAAATAAATAGCAGCAGCACGTCCTAAGTTATAAGCTAATTCTGGTGTTAATTCAACATTTGCCTTACCTCTAACACCGTCAGTTCCAAACATTCTAGCCATAAAATAAACCCCTCTCAATTATTCTATAATATTTTCTATATAAGCATAAGCTGCATTTACGCCATCAACGGCAGCACTCATTATACCGCCAGCGTATCCAGCACCTTCGCCTATAGGATATAACCCTTTTACATTTTCAGACATATATGTTTGTCTGTTGCGGATAATTCTACATGGTGCAGAAGAACGCATTTCTACCCCAGTCATCACCACATGTTCACCCGCAAAACCTGGAATTTTCTTATCAAAATTAGGTAATGCTTCAGCCAACATCTGCGTTGTAAAATCTGGTAAACATTCGCGTAAATTGCAAATCTTTACTCCCGGTTTATACGTTGGTTCTACTAAAAAATTATCATCACTTACTTTATCTTTTAAGAAATCGCCAACAGTTTGCACTGGTGCATGATAATTTCTACCGCCACAAATATATGCCATTTCTTCATAATGACGTTGAAAAGCAATGCCATCTAAGACATTATGACCAAAATCATCTGGCGTTACATTGACGAGCAATGCACTATTTGCAATACCAGAATTACGTTTATAATTACTCATACCATTTACAACGACTCTGCCTAACTCTGAAGCGGCAGCTACTACTTGACCACCTGGGCACATACAAAAAGAATATACGCTTCTACCTTTTTGGCGATTATTATAAGTCAATGAATAATCTGCTACTGGTAATAATTCACTTTTATAATCTTCACCATATTGAGCTTTATCAATTAAATCTTGCGGATGTTCTATGCGTACACCGATTGCAAAAGGTTTCGCTTCCATGGATATTCCCTTGGAATATAACAATTCATACGTATCTCTTGCACTATGACCAATACCTAAAAATACATCACTTGCTGTGAATTTTTCTTTATGGTTGATTTCAACTCCACATATTTTATCATCTTTTATTATAAAATCTGTAACTTGTGAATTAAAGAAAATTTCTCCGCCTAAAGCTTTTATCTTCTCACGAATATTTTTTACAACAATGCGCAAAATATCTGTACCAATATGTGGTTTATGCAAATATTTTATTTCCGGTGGTGCTCCAGCTTCTACAAAAGCTTCTAACACATCTGTAATCTTACTATCATTGATACGAGTTGTTAATTTGCCATCAGAAAAAGTTCCTGCTCCACCTTCGCCAAACTGTACATTGGAATTTTCTTTTAACTGTCCACCTTGCCAAAATTTTTCAATATCTTGATGTCTAGTATCTACATCACTTCCACGTTCAAAAATAAGTGGTCTATATCCATTTTTAGCTAAAACTAAAGCCGAAAACATTCCCGCAGGGCCAAAACCAATTATTATCGGTCTAGATGTTTTACTTTTTTGACAATTAATTTTATCTGCTTTTTTTGTAGTTACAATTTCTACATTCTTGTCTTTTTTTAATCTAGCTAAAACTTTATTTTCTGCAATATTAACTTTCACATCTAATATATACACAAAATAAATGGGAGCTCCTTTATACCTTCTAGCATCAATCCCCTTACGAACAATTACCACCTCATCAATATGTTGAGGTGGTAACTTCAATCGTTTTGCAACTAAATCATTTATCGGAGATTGGTCATTAAATGGTACATTAAAATTTTT
>ENA-OQJT01000250-OQJT01000250.1-human-gut-metagenome-genome-assembly--contig:-NODE-250-length-13842-cov-0.782282_pt1 | contig 13842 bp, 17 predicted proteins | sample MGYA00242612_ERZ504779 | MGnify/ENA primary metagenome ERZ504779 (study PRJEB26092, sample SAMD00036366) | human gut metagenome | host: Homo sapiens | study: EMG produced TPA metagenomics assembly of...
CCGCACTACGGCTCTGACGTGGAGGCAACGCTCCGCGGCGGCGCAGACGCACGCCATGCCCTGATCGGCGCCGGTGTGTACGCATCCCATGGATATGAAAGAAGCCATGTGGACGGCGTGAAGAATACGCTGGAACTGCTTGCGGCGTATCTGGACAAATAAAAATAAGAACAAGTGAGAGAATTGCATGAGAAAATTAGCATTGCCAGAAGAAGTGCTGCTCCAGATTGAGCAGCCTGCGCGATATATTGGAAATGAATTCAACAGTGTCGTAAAAGACAAAGAGAAAGTAGCCCTGCGCGGCGCATTCCTGTTCCCGGATGTGTATGAGATCGGTATGTCCCACCTTGGCATCCAGATCCTGTACGATATGTTCAACAAACGCGAGGACATGTGGTGCGAGCGAGTTTATTCCCCATGGCCGGATCTGGACCGCGTGATGCGTGAACAGAACATTCCGCTGTTCGGTCTGGAATCCCAGGAGCCGGTGAAAAACGAGGATTTCCTGTTCATCACCCTGCAGTATGAGATGTGTTATACAAACGTTCTGCAGGCGCTCGACCTTGCCGGAATCCCGCTGCATGCGGTGGAGCGTACCGACGAGGACCCGATCGTCATCGGCGGCGGCCCGTGTACGTACAACCCGGAGCCGATCGCTCCGTTCTTCGACCTGTTTTACATCGGAGAGGGTGAGGTTGTGTACGACCAGCTTTTCGACACGTATCTGGAAAATAAAAAGAACGGCGGAACCCGTCTGGATTTTCTGAAAAAGGCATGCCAGATCCCGGGCATTTACGTACCGCAGTTCTATGAAGTAACGTACCACGAGGACGGAACCGTTGCAGCCTTTACGCCGTCCATCCCGGAAGCGCCGGAAAAGATCAAAAAACAGCTTGTCATGGATATGACCGAGGCAACGTATCCGGAGAAACCGGTCGTGCCGTTTATCAAGGCAACACAGGACCGTGTCGTTCTGGAGATCCAGCGCGGCTGTATCCGCGGCTGCCGTTTCTGCCAGGCGGGTATGGTGTACCGTCCGACAAGAGAGCGCGATGTGGAGAAGTTAAAAGAACTTGCGACCCATATGCTGCGCAATACCGGCCACGATGAGATTTCGTTGAGTTCTTTGAGCTCGAGTGATTACAGCCATCTTCCGGAGCTTGTCAACTATCTGATCGACAGCTGCCCGGAAAAAGGTGTCAATATTTCCCTTCCGTCTCTTCGAATCGACGCATTTTCCCTCGATGTTATGAGCAAGGTACAGGATATCAAAAAGAGCAGCCTGACCTTCGCACCGGAGGCGGGAAGCCAGCGGATGCGGAATGTTATTAATAAAGGTCTGACCGAGGAAGTCATTCTCGACGGAGCCGGAAAAGCGTTTGAGGGCGGCTGGAATAAAGTAAAACTGTATTTCATGCTGGGCCTTCCGACCGAGACCGAGGATGATATCAAAGGAATTGCGCATCTGGCGGAAAAGATCGCAGAGCGTTACTATGAGATTCCGAAAGACCAGAGAAACGGAAAATGCCAGATTACGGCAAGCTCCTCGTTCTTTATTCCGAAGCCGTTCACTCCGTTCCAGTGGGCACCGATGAACACGGAGAGGGAGTTTCTTGACAAAGCGGCGATTGTAAAGGCAGAGGTCCGCGCACAGCTGAATCAGAAGAGCATCCGTTACATTTATCATGAGGCAGATATTTCCCTTCTGGAGGGATTCCTTGCACGCGGTGACCGGAAATGTGCCGAAGTTATTGAAAAAGCGTACAGAAAAGGTGCTATTTTCGATGCCTGGTCCGAGTATTTCCGGAAAGATGCCTGGGAAGAAGCGTTTGCAGAGACCGGCATTGACGTTTCGTTCTATGCCTGCCGTGAGCGCAGCACCGATGAGATCCTTCCGTGGGATTTCCTTGATATCGGCGTGACGAAAAAATTCCTGATCCGCGAATGGGAGCGGGCACAGAAAGAAACCGTTACCCCGAACTGTAAGATGCAGTGTTCCGGCTGCGGCGCAAAATCATTCGGAGGAGGTGTCTGCTATGAAAATCAGAATTAAGTTTGCCAAAACAGGTGTGATGAAATTTGTGGGTCATCTGGATGTGATGCGTTACTTCCAGAAAGCAATCCGCCGTGCAGAACTTCCGATCGCTTATTCCGAAGGCTTCAGCCCGCACATGCTGCTGTCGTTTGCTTCTCCGCTCGGTGTCGGCATCAGCAGCACCGGTGAATATTTCGATATGGTGCTCGCGGAAGATATGAAAACCGACGAGATTGTAAAACGTCTGAATGCGACGATGGTTGAGGGAATGGAAGTCATTTCCGCCCGCCATGTGCCGGATGGAAAAGCAAGCAAGGCAATGTCTCTCGTGGCAGGAGCCGATTATCTCGTGCAGTTCCGCGAGGGAAAAATGCCGGAGATCGATCTGGAAACGAAAGTGCCGGAGTTTTTCGCACTTCCGCAGATTGAGATCATGCGAAAGACAAAACGAAGCGAAAAGCTGACCGATATCCGCCCGTGGATTTACGATATGAAAGTAAAGAAAAGCGGTGTCTGGATGCAGCTCTCCACCGGAAGTGTTTCGAACCTGAAACCGGAGCTCGTGATGGAAGCGTTCTGCAAATGGTGCGGGGTTGAACTGCCGCCGTTTGCATACACGATTCTGCGCGAGGAAGTTTATGCAGACATCGGAACGGAAGAAGAGCGAAAGCTGGTTCCGCTGGAAGCATTAGGAGAAGAAGTTGAGTAAACGAGTTGTCATTGCCCATCTGCCGTGGGAGGGAAAAGATTACCTGGTACACACGCTGATGGAAGGAGAAAGACCGGTCGAACTGACGGCCCTCTGCAGGGAGAAGGAAACGCTGCTTGGCAATATCTATGTCGGCCGGGTGGAAAAACTGGCGCCCGGGATCCGCGGGGCATTTGTCTCGTTTGCGGAGCAGCAGAGCTGTTTTCTTGATCTGTCCCGTGTAAAAGAAGGGTATCTTCTGAAAAAAGCACCGGGAACGGAACTGCATGTCGGGGATGAAATTGTCGTGCAGATCCAGCGGGAAGCGCAGAAAACGAAGCTTCCGTCGGCGACAGCAGAACTTTCTCTTTCGGGAAGTGCCCTGGCGCTCTATTATGGAAAGCCGGAAATCTCATGCTCGGGACGCCTTCTGCCGGAGCAGAAAAAACGGTTAAAAGAACTGGGAAGCCGGATGTTTCCAGAGCTTTCCGGCGGAAGCCTTCCGTTTGGCGTGATCTTCCGCACCGCATCCGCTGATGCTTCGGAAGAAGAGATCCGGCAGGAATATCTCGAGCTGTCCGAAAAACTCGCGCGGATTGTCCAGTATGGAACGATGCGGAGCCTGTACTCCTGCCTGTATCGGGCGTCAGATGCCGTGCCGGAGCTCGTCAAACGGTATGCACCGTCAGTTTCAGAACTTGTGACAGATGACAGAGAAACGTATGAGATCTGCAGAGAATATCTGGAGCGCCATGATTTTCACGACTGCCGCCTGACCTGGTATGAGGATCAGCTTACCACACTGACAAAGAAAGAAAATCTCGAAAATCACGTAAAACAGGCACTCGACAAACGTGTGGATCTGCCTTCCGGCGGATTCCTCGTGATCGAACCGACCGAAGCGCTGACCGCGATCGATGTGAACAGCGGAAAGCAGCTCGGCGGACGGAAAAATACGTTTCTGTACAGCGTAAACCAGGAGGCAGCCCGCGAAATCGCCCGCCAGATCCGCCTGCGCGGGATTTCCGGTCTGATCCTGGTTGACTTTATCAACATGCCGGAAAAAGAGCAGGAGGAGCGCCTTCTCGGCTTCCTGCAGGGTCTTGTGCGGGAAGATCCCGTTCCGACCAAAGTTGTGGATATGACGGCGCTTCATCTCGTGGAACTGACGAGAAAGAAAATCCGCCGGCCGCTGGCAGAACAGATGAAATGACAGTGACATTACAAAGGAGGAATGAATATGGAACCACAAAAGAAACCGATTCACCTCAATGAAAATGATACCCCATATCTTTACGAACCCTTTCGAAACCAGATGCCGGCAAAACGGCCGCATCCGGCGGAAAAAGAAAAGATACTGAAACCATGGCAGGGCCTGCTGGTGTTTGCCTTTCTGATGGTTCTTTTTAATCTCGCCGGAATCCCGCTGGTTCTTGCAGGCGGGATGTATGGAAATGCGCTGGACGAGATCATGGTATTCCTGATCGGATCCATTCTCGTCGTACGGGCACTTCATATTCCGTTAAAAGAAGTGTTCCCATTAAAAAAGCCGGATGGAGCCGGAATCCTCGGAACCATTCTGATGTGGTATGTGACGTACCGCGGTGTGCTTGCCCTTTTCCTTCTGATGGAATGGATTTTCCCGCAGGAATACGCAAGCCTCTCGGAATCCATGGACAGCAGTATGGCGGGCCTTTCCTATTTCGGCGAGCTGCTTGTCGTTGCGCTGACACCGGCCATCTGTGAAGAAGCACTGCACCGCGGTCTTCTGCAGTACAGCCTGCGCGGAATCAAAAAGAAATGGGTGATGCTGCTTCTGATGGGCGTTTATTTTGGCGCTTTCCACATGAGCATCGTCCGTTTTCTTCCGATGATGATGATGGGAATCGTTCTCTCGTATGTGCGGATGAAGACCGACAACATGTTTTACAGCTCGCTGTTTCATTTCGTCCATAACGCATCGACGATTGTGGCGAGCATTGCGGCAAGCTTCCTCTATATGTTCTCGCAGGGGAACGCAGCAGCAGGCAGCGGATACGCAACGGAAACGTACATCGGCATGTATCTGATCGAAGCGGCGCTGATGCCGATCGGTCTTTATATGGGAAGCCGTCTTCTGATGTACCAGCAGACAAAAAGCGAAGGATTTTTCCCGAAGGAGAGCAGAAAAAAGGCCATTGCAAAAATCGTAATTCCGACCATTCTGCTGATCCTTGGCGGACTGTTTTTCCTTGGTATTGGTATGATGTAAAAAGAATCAAAAGCAGTTTGGGCAATTTTGCAGAAATGTCCAAGCCGGGTAGAAAACAGGTACGATTTATGATAGAATAACAGCAAATCAAGCGTTACACGATATTACAGAAAGGAAAAGCTGTTTCTCTAACAAGAGACAGCAGGAATAAGAACTATGGCAAGAACAGCTATTGCTACCGACAGCAACAGCGGTATTACACAGAGTCAGGCGAAAGAGCTGGGCGTTTTTGTCCTTCCGATGCCTTTCTTCATGCGCGGAAAAATCCAGTTTGAGGATATCGACCTGACACAGGAACAGTTTTACGAGATTCTGGCAGAGGATGCGGCTGTTTCCACATCTCAGCCGTCTCCGGGAGATCTGATGGATTTCTGGAACAAAATTCTCGAAGAGTACGATGACATTGTTTACATTCCGATGTCAAGCGGCCTTTCCACCTCCTGTGATACAGCGACCGTGCTGTCCGAGGACTACGAAGGAAAAGTGCAGGTTGTCAACAACCAGAGAATCTCCGTTACGCAGCAGCAGTCTGTTCTGGATGCAAAGAAAATGGCAAACCGCGGCGTGGCAGCAAAAGACATTAAAGCAATTCTGGAAGAGGATGCGCTGGATGCAAGTATCTATATTATGGTAGATACGTTAAAATACCTGAAAAAAGGCGGCCGCGTTACGCCGGCAGCGGCCATGATCGGAACCGTTTTAAATATCAAACCGGTGCTGACGATCCAGGGAGAGAAGCTTGACGCGTTTGAAAAAGCGCGCGGTGTGAAACAGGCAAAGAAAGCCATGATCAAGGCTATGAAAAAAGATATGGACAAACGCTTCGCAAAAGAGCGTGCAGCCGGCATCATGGGACTTCACATTGCCTATACCGCAAACGACAAAGAAGTAATCGATGGATGGATTGTCGAAGTAAAAGAAGCCTTCCCGGATTTTGAAGTCGATGCGCATCCGCTGTCCTTAAGCGTTGCCTGCCACATCGGACCTGGCGCAACTGGCAATTGCATGTGAAAAAAAATCTGCAATTTCCTGAAAAATACTATTGACAAACAGCAGACGTGATGATATATTGTAGAAGTATGCCGCACAGAGAGGTAAAAGAGTCGAAAGACCACCGAATCTGGCGAGTAATTGATAGGGAGGTGCCATATGTACGCAATTATTGCAACAGGTGGTAAACAGTACAAGGTAGCTGAAGGCGATGTTATCCGAGTAGAGAACTTGGCGTTGAAGCTGGAGAAACCGTAACTTTTGATCAGGTACTTGCAGTAAGCAATGACGGACTGAAAGTTGGCGAGGACGTTAAAAATGCATCCGTAACCGCATCTGTAGTTGGAAACGGTAAAGGCAAAAAAGTTATCGTTTACAAGTATAAGAGAAAAACTGGTTATCATAAGAAAAACGGTCACAGACAGCAGTACACTGAAGTGAAGATTGAAAAAATCAACGCTTAAGTCTTATGATTTGTATAACCGTAACAGAGTCTGACGGCGAGTACATCTCCGTGGAGTCAAACGGTCATGCAGGCTATGCAGAGGAAGGGCAGGATATCATCTGTGCCGCTGTCTCCGCATTGATTGTAAACACCGTAAATTCCGTGGAAACATTGACAGAGGATCTGATTATAAGTGAGGCTGGAGATGGATACGTGTATTTTTCATTCCCGAATGGGTTATTCTGAAAGTACCGCACTTCTTGTAAAATCACTTTTGCTGGGCCTCGAAAGTATCCGCCGCGATTATGGAGCACAATACTTAGAGATCGCATTCAAGGAGGTGTAATACCATGTTAAATATGAACCTTCAGATTTTCGCTCATAAAAAAGGAGTTGGTTCTACCAAGAACGGTAGAGATTCCGAGTCCAAGAGATTAGGAGCAAAAAGAGCTGACGGACAGGTTGTAAAGGCTGGAAACATTCTTTACAGACAGCGTGGAACCAAGATTCATCCAGGCGTGAACGTAGGAATCGGAAAAGACGATACCTTATTCGCTATGGTTGACGGACGCGTAGCTTTCGAAAGAAAAGGACGTGACAAAAAACAGGTTTCCGTATATCCGGTAGCAACAGAAGAGTAAGACAAAGGTGCGGCTTCAAATCTTAAGAGGTTTGAAGCCGTTTTTGTTAATAATAATTAAAGGTCCAACAGACCGATTTGGATTTAGATAAAACAAGACAGGAGAATACCATGTTTGCAGACAGAGCAAAAATTCTGATCCGCTCCGGTAAGGGCGGAGACGGACATGTCAGTTTCCGCAGAGAGCTTTTTGTACCGAACGGCGGGCCGGACGGCGGCGATGGCGGCAAAGGCGGAGACGTTATTTTTGAAGTTGACGAAGGACTGAATACACTGGTTGATTACCGCCACAGAAGAAAGTTTTCTGCTACCGACGGCGAGCCGGGCGGAAAACGCAGATGCCATGGCGGAAACGGCGCAGATATTGTCCTGAAAGTACCGGAAGGAACCGTCCATTATGGACGCTGCGAGCGGAAAAGTCATCGCAGATATGTCCGGTGAAAACCGCCGTCAGGTTGTATTAAAAGGCGGAAAAGGTGGAAACGGAAATATGCATTACGCAACCGCTACCATGCAGGTTCCGAAATACGCCCAGCCAGGCCAGCCGGCACAGGAGCTGGAAGTAAGAATGGAACTGAAAGTCATCGCGGACGTCGGACTCGTCGGCTTCCCGAACGTTGGAAAATCGACCCTGCTTTCCCGCGTGACAAATGCAGAACCGAAAATTGCAAATTATCACTTTACCACGCTTTCCCCGAACCTCGGTGTCGTAGACCTTGAGGGCTGCAGCGGATTTGTTATCGCAGATATCCCGGGACTGATCGAGGGTGCATCGGAAGGAGTCGGCCTCGGCCATGAATTCCTGCGCCACATCGAGAGAACCCGCGTGATGATCCATGTAGTAGACGTTGCATCGACCGAGGGAAGAGATCCGGTGGATGATATCAACAAGATCAACAAAGAGCTCGAAGCCTATAACCCCGGAGATCGCAAAACGCCCCGCAGATCATCGCGGCCAATAAGACCGATGCGATCTATGTAGAAGAGGGCGAAGAGGATCCGGTGGAACGTCTGAAAAAAGAGTTCGAGCCGAAAGGCATCCCGGTTTATCCGATTTCTGCCGTCAGCGGAAAAGGCTTAAAAGAGCTTTTATATGCCGTACAGAAAAAACTCGATGAGCTTCCGAAAGAGCGTATGGTCTTCGAGCAGGAATTCTTCCCGGAGGATATGCTTCTTGCCGAGAACCTGCCGTACACCGTCGAGCAGGACCCGGAGGACGAGCACCGCTTCATCATCGAGGGACCGAAGATCGAAAAAATGCTCGGCTACACCAATCTGGATTCCGAGAAAGGTTTTGCTTTCTTCCAGCGGTTCTTAAAAGATACCGGTATCTTAGACGAACTCGAACAGGCCGGCATCCAGGAAGGCGATACCGTCAAGATGTATGGATTTGAATTTGATTATTATAAATAGAACGAATAAATAACGAAGGAGGAGACGTATGACCAGCAAGCAGAGAGCATACCTGAAAGGCCTTGCCATGACCATGGAACCGATCCTGCAGGTAGGAAAAAGCAGCATCACGCCGGAGCATACCGCTGCTGTAGCAGAGGCACTTGAGGCGAGAGAACTAATTAAAATCAATGTACTGCAGAACTGCCTCGATGATCCAAGAGAGATCGCAGAAGTTCTGGCAGAACGCACCAATTCCCAGGTCGTACAGGTGATCGGCAAAAAGATCGTGCTGTACAAAGAGGGCAAAAAAGAGAAAAAGAAAATTCAGCTTCCGAAATAATCCGCAGGAAAGAACCGCCGGGACCGGAGCATACCGCTGCAGTTCCGGCGCTTTTTGAGGAAAACGTATGGAAAAGAAAAACAGAAAAATTGGCATTATGGGAGGCACATTCGATCCCATTCATATCGGTCATCTGATCCTTGGCGAGGCGGCGTACGAGCAGTTCGGGCTTGATGAAGTCTGGTTCCTTCCGGCCGGAAATCCGCCACATAAGCGGAACCGGGCGGGACGGGCAAAGGATGCACAGCGTGTCGAGATGGTGCGCCGTGCCATCGCATCCAATCCGCATTTTGTGCTCTGCACCAAAGAGATGAAAGATGAGGGCTATACCTACAGTTATCGGACGCTTGAGGCGATGCGGAAGGAACATCCGTGCACGGAGTTTTACTTTATCATTGGAGCGGATTCCCTGTTCTATTTTGATGAGTGGAAAAATCCAGAGCGGATCTGCGCCGCGGCAAAGCTCCTTGTGGCGACCAGGGATCGGGCAAAAGAGAAAGAGCTTCTGGCCTGTATGGAACGAAATGCAAAAAACTTCACGGTACCTTTCTGAAACTCGACACACCGAATCTGGATGTTTCTTCCCACGAACTGCGGGAATGGATCCGGGAAGGAAAATCCGTGAAATACTATCTGCCGGATTCTGTGATTTCCTACATTCAGGAGCAGAAAATCTATCAGGATTAGAGGAAGAGCAGGATGGAACAGTACGATTTATGGAAACTGGACAAAAAACTCCAGAAGGAAGTCGATGAAGACCGCTATCATCACACGCTCGGTGTGATGTTTACCGCAGCATCCATGGCGATGGTATGGGGCGAGGATCTCGAAAAAGCCCGTGTCGCGGGACTGCTTCACGACTGTGCAAAATGCATTCCGAATAAGAAAAAAATCACCATGTGTGAGAAAAATAAGATTGAAATCACTGAGTTTGAGCGGAACAATCCGTTTTTGATCCATGCCAAGCTCGGTGCATTTCTGGCGAAGGACAAGTATAAGGTGGAAGATCCGGAGATCTTAAGTGCCATCACCTGGCATACGACAGGAAAAGAAGATATGACATTGCTGGAGAAGATCATCTATATCGCAGATATATCGAGCCGGCACGAAACAAGGCGCCTCATCTTACCCGCCTTCGGAAGCTGGCATTCACCGATATCGACGAATGCATGTATGAAATTTTAAAAGACAGTATGGCGTATCTGTCGGAAAACCCGAAGACGATGGACCCGATGACGGAGCAGGCATATCAGTTCTATGAGGCACTGCACCGGGAACGGACGGCAAAGGAGGAAGCATAAATGAGCGAAGCAAAACAGACTGCAAAACTTGCACTGGAAGCACTGGAAGATAAAAAAGCAATGGATGTCCGCATTCTGGACATTACCCATGTTTCGACTCTGGCAGATTATTCATGATCGCCAGCGGAAGCAACCGTAACCAGGTGCAGGCAATGGCAGACAACGTGGAGGAGGTACTCGGAAAGGCCGGCGTACATCCAAAACAGATCGAAGGCTATCAGACTGCAAACTGGATTCTGATGGATTACGGCGATGTTGTCATCCACATCTTCGATGAGGAGAACCGCCTGTTCTACGATCTGGAGAGAATCTGGAGAGACGGTAAAGTCGTAGAAAAAGAAGAGATTATGTAAGTTAGGTGGAAAAAGGCGCAGAAAATCCGGAACCGTGCAGAGAAAGGCGGACGGGTTCTCTGCGCCTTTCTGGTGTTTGGAACGCATATGATAAAGAAAAAGGGGAATAATCACACGATGAAAAAAATAGAAAGCGGATCGCTTGCTGTGATGCTCGATGAAGAGACGCTGGGACTTAGGATCGAAAAAGACGGCGTTGTCTGGAATACGGATCCGAAAAAGACACCGGAACTGATTTTTGCAGAGGGAACATACCGTTTCCTGGATGCAGAGGAGATTTCCCATGAGGTCTATTCCTTCGGCGTCGGATGCGGCATCCGGAGCGTTATGCGGGATTTGCGGGAACACCGTATGCCTTCGAGACGATTATCTGGATCGAAGCTGTGGATGAAACATTCTGGATGGAGTGGATTCCGCTCTGCGATGAGGGACTGCATCCGGTAAAGGTGCTGTGGCCGACGGCAATGGAGTTTACAAACGGGCGCGATGACTGGTATACACTCCTTACCGAGGGACAGGGACTTCTGATTCCGAATACCTGGAAGACGGAACTTGGAAAGCTTTCGTTTGACGGCAGATTTGAGACCTCCGGCGGCTATATGCCGTGGTTCGGCCAGGTGAAGGAAAGATGCGGCTATACAGCGATCTGTACAACACCGTGGAACGTCGGTTATCAGGCAGAACACCCGGCAGGCGGCCCGTATACCAGCGTGGGGGCATGGCTGGAGCCGAGCCTTGGAACAATGAATTACCGCCGCGTATTCCGTTATACGTTTTTAAATGACTGCGATTATAACGACCTCTGCAAAACATACCGTCAGTATGTACGGGAACAGGGCCATCTGCGCACTTTGAAAGAAAAGGCAGTACAGAATCCGTCCATTCACGATCTTGTGGGAACGTGTTTTGTTCATACGGGAATCAAGACGGTTGTGCAGCAGGAGTCCGGCTTTTTCGATCCGCAGAATCCGGAGAAAAATAACCGCGTAGTGCCGTTTTCCGTGCGCGAACAGCAGATCCGCGAAATTCATGATCTCGGCGTAGAGAAAGTCTATCTTCATCTGGACGGCTGGGCAGAACCGGGGTATGACAACCAGCATCCGGACTACACACCGGCATGCCAAGCGGCCGGCGGATGGGAAGGCATGAAATCGCTTGTCGATACGATGCATGATTCGGCTACAATCGGTATTCACGACCAGTACCGCGATTATTACCACGCAGCGCCCGAGCTACGATGAAAATTATGCCTGCCGCCTTCTGGACGGAACGATACCGGGACACAGTTACTGGGCGGGCGGACCGCAGAGCTATCTCTGTGCAACGCAGGCACCGTTCTATGTGAAACGGAATTTTGCCGAACTGAAGAAAAACGGAATCCGGCTTGACGGTGCATACCTCGATGTGTTTACGTGCAACGAGGGCGACGAGTGCGCAAATCCGGAGCATGTGATGACGAGAAGAGACTGCTATACGTACCGCGGAAACTGCTTCTCCTGGCTGCTCTCACAGGGGATGCTCTCAAGCTCCGAGGAGGTCAGCGACTGGGCCGTTCCATATCTGGTGTTCTGCCATTATGCACCGTATGACTTTATGCTGCGCCCGGCAGAGACACCGAAAAAAGGAATCCCGGTGCCGCTCTTTAATCTTGTGTATCATGACTGTGTGATCGAGCCGTGGATGATGGACCGTGTGACAAAAGACGAAGATATATGCTGTACGCCCTCCTCGCCGGCGGCGCGCCGTATCTGGTACGGGACGGTGCCTATCCGAATACGGACGGAGCGTTTGACGGAGAAAAAATCAGCCTGGAAGAGATGGCGAAACGGTGCCGCGTTGTGACAGAACTCCATGAAAAAACGGCATTTCTGGAGCTGGTACGCCATACGTGCCTTGCTGCTGACGGAAGCATTCAGAAAAGTGAATTTTCCGATGGAACGTATGTCATTTGTGACTTTACAAAACAGACCTACGAGATAGGATACGGAGTCTGAAAAGAAAGCGCCACATGTAGATTTTGTTCTTATAAAAATACAAGATTTTGTGGTTTTCCTTGTATTTTTTCAAGTGCATATCTTGCGCGGAAAGCAGAGATTTGTTATATTATGCATGCGGAGGTGTTCATGCCCGGTGCAAAGAAGATGCCGGAGCGTGACGAAACAAAATAACACCAGAAAGGAACAAATCAAATGAGAGAATTTGAACAGTGGGATGGCTTTACCGGAAGACTCTGGAAAGAAGGCATCGACGTACGTGACTTTATTCAGAACAACTATACTCCATATGACGGAGATGAGAAATTCCTGGAGGGACCAACAGAGGCTACAGACCGTCTGTGGGGCAAATTACAGGAACTCCAGAAAGAAGAGCGTGCAAAAGGCGGCGTTCTGGATATGGAGACAGACGTTGTAAGCGGAATCACAGCTTACGGCGCAGCATATATCGATGACAGCATGAAAGATCTGGAGCAGGTAGTTGGTCTTCAGACAGACAAACCGCTGAAACGTGCATTTATGCCGTATGGTGGAATTAAAATGGCTGAGCAGTCCTGCGAGACTTACGGCTACAAACCAAGCGAGAAGCTTCATGAAATTTTCACTAAATATCACAAAACACATAACCAGGGTGTATTCGACATCTACACACCAGAGATGATGAAAGCCCGTCACAATAAAATTCTGACCGGTCTGCCGGATACCTATGGCCGTGGCCGTATCGTAGGCGACTATCGTCGTGTTGCTCTGTACGGTATTGATTACCTGATCGAGCGCAAAAAAGCAGATTTCGCTGCAACAAACCGTCAGGGAATGCGTCGTGGTGACTTCCAGTTAAGAGAAGAGATCGCTGACCAGGTCAGAGCACTGCAGGATATGAAAGTTATGGCACAGTCCTATGGCTATGACATTTCCGAGCCGGCTAAGAACGCAAGAGAAGCTGTTCAGTGGCTGTACTTCGGATACCTTGCAGCTATCAAAACTCAGAACGGTGCTGCAATGAGCGTTGGCCGTGTATCTACTTTCCTTGACATCTACATCGAAAGAGATATCGAAAAAGGAATCCTGACCGAGAAAGAGGCTCAGGAGCTGATCGACCATCTGGTAATGAAATGCCGTATGGTTAAATTCGCAAGAATTCCGTCTTACAATCAGCTGTTCTCCGGTGACCCGGTATGGGCTACTCTGGAAGTTGCCGGTATGGGAATCGACGGACGTTCTATCGTTACAAAAGAACGATTTTCCGTTTCCTGCATACACTGGAAAACATGGGACCGTCCCCAGAGCCGAACCTTACTGTTCTGTACTCTGAGAATCTTCCGGAAGCTTTCAAGAAATATGCAGCTCATATTTCTGTACAGACAAGCTCCATCCAGTATGAGAACGATGATGTAATGCGTCCGGTATGGG
>ENA-OQJT01000252-OQJT01000252.1-human-gut-metagenome-genome-assembly--contig:-NODE-252-length-13737-cov-1.508817_pt1 | contig 13737 bp, 13 predicted proteins | sample MGYA00242612_ERZ504779 | MGnify/ENA primary metagenome ERZ504779 (study PRJEB26092, sample SAMD00036366) | human gut metagenome | host: Homo sapiens | study: EMG produced TPA metagenomics assembly of...
CTGTTCACTCCTGTGTCAATCACTTCGCTGATTGACACGGAGGATGCATGTTTTGGCTTGAATGCATCTCGCCCCATCGCCAAAGGCGATTTAAAAATGGCGAGATGCGTTGCTGGTCGCACATCGTGTGAACAGTAACGAGTTTTAAGATGGAGTGATGAAATCAGATGGTGTCAGCCATTTGGTTTCATCATTTTTATATATTGAATTTAATTAACTATCTAACTTGTTTGTGTGCAAAAAGTATTAAGAAAATGTGAAAAAACAGAAATAATATTGACTTACTTTGTGAAAAGTACTATATTTTCATTTAGTTAATTAACTAACTAATTTTCACTATTCATTCTGTGGAAAAAGGGATAGTCAGAATTTTTTTGTAGAATGTATCAATAAATCAAGGAGGGAAAAGAACGTGAAGTGTCATAAAGAGGATGCCCCATTACTTGGATTGATGGGACAGAGTATGCGCCTGATCGGAAAGAGAGCACAGGAATTGTATGCAGAATACGATTTGAACAGAGCCCAGTCAGGGATCTTATTTGCCCTTCATCAGGAAGATCCATGTCTCAGAAAGAACTTGCGAAGCGCCTGAATGTAACGCCGCCGTCAATTACATCGATGATCAAGAAGATGGAACAGGAAGGTTACATTACAAGAAAAGCCGATGAACAGGACCAGAGAGTGATGCGCCTGACTCTTGCACAGAAAGGGAGAGACAGCATTGCTTATGTGATCAAGACAGCTGAGAAACTGGAAGAAAAAGTGTTTGAAGGAATGAGCGTGGAAGAGAAGATGCTTTTTCGCCGGCTGCTCCTGCAGATTATAGAGAATGTGGAGTAGTGAATGAAGTAGATTACTGTCGCTGAGAATCAGCGGTTAGTGATAAATTGTGTAACTTGAAGAGAGTTGTTGTTGCTTACACATATTGCGAACAGTAACAGAGAATTACCAGGAAAGGAAATACGCAGATTATGAAGAACTTATTCAAATACGCTGCATCGTACTGGAAAGCTATGATTGCGATCGTGCTGATTCTGGTTGTGCAGGCGTATTGTGATCTGTCCTTGCCGGCCTACACATCAGATATTGTAAATGTAGGAATCCAGCAGGGCGGTATTGAAGATGAAGTACCGAGACAGATTGCAACAGAAGAAATGGAAAAAATTGCTTTTGTTTGTATCGGAAGACGATCAACAGACGGTGATGGATGCATATACAGAAGATAATACTTCTTATAAAAAAAGAAGCTTATGTCTTGAAAGATTCTGTTGCTGAAGAGGAAAATACGATGGAGAATCTGAAAGATATTCTTCAGATTCCAATGATGATGACATCCGGAATCGAGTCCGGAAGTGATACAACAAAACAGATGGAAGACAAGCTGAAAGAGCAGATGTCCCAGGGAATGGCGCAGAGCATGCCACAAGGGGCAGACCGGACAATGCCGGAAGGAATGCCACAAGGTGAATCTCAGGCGGAATCCCAGGCAGTGTCACTGGATGACATGTCTATGTTTGATCTTCTGAAAATGCTTCCGGCTGAGCAGAGAGCAACAATGGTTGAGAAGATTGAAGAGCAGATGTCAGAGATGCCGGATACAATTCTTGATCAGGCATCAGTGAGCTTCTGCAGGAGTGCATATAAAGACCTTGGAATGGACATGGATCAGACACAGATTCATTATCTGTTAAAAACAGGAGGTCAGATGGCTGCACTTGCTCTTTTTGGAATGCTAGCAAGTATTATGGTTGCATTTCTGGCATCAAGAGTTGGAGCAAGTGCAGGACGTGATCTGAGAAGTGGAGTATTCCATAAGGTTGTTGGATTTTCAAACAACGAGTTCAATCACTTCTCAACAGCATCTTTGATCACGAGAAGTACGAATGATATCCAGCAGATTCAGATGCTGATCGTTATGCTGCTTCGTATGGTTCTGTATGCGCCAATCCTTGCAATCGGTGGAGTGCTGCAGGTTATGAAGACGAATGTATCCATGTCCTGGATCATCGGACTTGCGGTTATTATCATTGCATTTGTAGTTTTGTTGCTGTTCCTTGTTGTTATGCCAAAGTTCAAAGTGCTGCAGAATCTTGTTGACAAGTTGAACCTTGTAACAAGAGAGATTCTGACAGGACTTCCGGTTATCCGTGCATTCAGTACAGAGAAGCATGAGGAAGAGAGATTTGATGATGCGAACCGCACACTGACGAAGACGAATCTTTTCGTCAACCGTGCAATGACATTTATGATGCCGGTGATGATGTTAGTCATGAACGGTGTATCTGTTCTGATCGTATGGACAGGAGCACATGGAATCAGTGATGGACAGATGCAGGTTGGAGATATGATGGCATTTATCCAATATACGATGCAGATCATTATGGGATTCTTAATGCTTTGTATGATTTCAATTATGCTTCCAAGAGCAGCTGTGGCAGCAGACCGTGTTGAGGAAGTATTGAAGAGTGAGACAATGATCCACGATCCAAAGCAAGAAAAACATTTCCCAAAAGACGGAAAAGGAGTACTTACTTTCGATCATGTATCTTTCCGTTATCCAGGTGCAGATGAAGATGTTCTGGAAGATATTACATTTACAGCGAAGCCGGGTGAGACAACAGCGATTATCGGAAGTACCGGAAGCGGTAAGTCTACGCTGGTAAATCTGATTCCACGTTTCTATGATGTGACATCCGGAGATATTACGCTGGATGGTGTAGATATTCGTGAAGTGAAACAGCATGAACTTCGTGAGAAGCTTGGATATGTTCCGCAGAAGGGAGTTCTGTTCTCGGGAGATATCGCATCTAATATCATGTTTGGTAATTCACATGGAAGCGATGATGAGATGATCGAGGCGGCAGAGATTGCACAGGCAACAGAATTTATTGACACAAAACCGGAGAAATATAAGAGCCCGATTTCACAAGGAGGTTCGAATGTATCCGGTGGACAGAAGCAGAGACTTTCTATTGCAAGAGCAATCGCGAAGCACCCGCAGGTATTTATTTTTGACGACAGTTTTTCTGCCCTTGACTATAAGACGGATGTAACACTCCGCCGTGCGTTGGCTGAAAAGACAAGCGGAAGTACGGTGCTGATCGTTGCACAGAGAATCAGCACGATCCTGCATGCAGAGCAAATTATAGTATTGGACGAAGGCAAAGTGGCAGGTAAGGGAACTCATGCGGAGCTTCTCAAGAACTGTCCGGTATACCGTGAAATCGCAGAATCCCAGCTGTCCAGGAAAGAGTTAGAAGCAGCGTTAAATGAGCAGACAGATGGAAAGGAGGATCAGATTCATGGCTAGAATGCATGGCGGTCGAAGACCGAATGAAAAAGCAAAAGACTTCAAAGGAACAATGAAGAAACTGATCCGCTACATGGCAATTTACAAAGTACAGGTATTTTTCGTAGCCGTGTTTGCTATCTGTGGAACGATATTCAATATTGTCGGACCGAAGATTTTAGGAAAAGCAACGACAGAGATTTTCAATGGACTTGTAAGTAAAGTTTCCGGTGGAGACGGAATGAATTTCGGTAAAATCGGACAGATTCTGCTGACTGTTCTTTGCCTGTATGTGATCAGCGCAATCTGCAGTTTTGTGCAGGGATATTTGATGACGGGGGTGTCTCAGAAGACAACCTACCGTTTGAGAAGAGAAATCTCCGAGAAGATCAACCGCATGCCGATGAGCTATTTTGACACAAAGCCGGTAGGTGAAGTGCTTTCCCGTGTGACAAATGATGTTGACACACTTGGACAGAGCCTGAACCAGAGTGCGACTCAGATGATCACATCGGTTACAACTCTGATTGGTGTATTTTATCATGATGTTGTCAATCAGCCCGCTGATGACAGTGATTGCAGTTTTGATTCTTCCGCTTTCTGCCGGATTGATCGGATTCGTAATGAAACATTCACAGAAATATTTCGTGGGGCAGCAGACATACCTTGGAAATGTGAATGGACAGGTAGAAGAAATCTATGGTGGTCATAACATCATCAAGGCATTTAATAAAGAAGAGGAAGTAATTGAAGTATTCAATGAAACAAATGATAAGCTGTATGATTCCGCATGGAAATCCCAGTTCTTTTCCGGTTTGATGATGCCTGTAATGCAGTTTGTAGGAAACTTGGGTTACGTGGCAGTGGCAATCCTTGGCGGATATCTGACAATTAAGGATGTGATCGAGGTTGGAGATATCCAGTCCTTTATTCAGTATGTACGTAACTTTACACAGCCATTGCAGCAGATCGCACAGGTGGCAAATATGCTTCAGTCAACAGCTGCAGCATCAGAACGTGTCTTCGAGTTCCTGGAAGGACCGGAAGAAGATCAGACAGTAGAAAATCCGGTTTCTGTAGAGAATCTTCAGGGAAATGTTGAATTTGAGCATGTACGTTTTGGATATAATGAAGATAAGATCATCATTAATGACTTCTCAGCGGATGTGAAAGAAGGACAGAAGATCGCAATTGTTGGTCCGACAGGAGCCGGAAAGACAACAATGATCAAATTGCTCATGCGTTTCTATGATGTGAATGGAGGTTCGATCAAGATTGACGGACACGATGTCCGGGACTTCAATAGAAGTGAACTCCGTGAAATGTTCGGAATGGTTCTGCAGGATACCTGGCTGTTCCATGGTACGATCAGTGACAATATCCGTTACGGAAAACTGAATGCGACAGAGGAAGAAGTGATTCAGGCAGCGAAGGCGGCACATGTGCATCGTTTCATCCAGACACTTCCAGGTGGATACAATATGGAACTGAATGAAGAAGCAAGTAATGTATCCCAGGGACAGAAACAGCTCCTCACAATCGCAAGGGCAATCCTTGCAGATCCGAAGATCCTGATTTTGGATGAGGCGACAAGTTCAGTTGATACCCGTACAGAAGAAATGATCCAGAAAGCGATGGACAATCTGATGAAGGGAAGAACAAGCTTTGTTATTGCCCACAGATTATCAACGATCCGTGATGCAGATCTGATCCTTGTTATGAAAGACGGGGATATCATTGAGCAGGGAAATCATGAGGAACTCCTTACAAGAGGCGGATTCTATGCGGATCTGTATAATTCTCAGTTCGAGAGTACGACAGAGATCGCGTAAAATAATTTGAAAGTTCTAAAAAAATATAGATTTAAATAAGAAACTCTATTATCTCTTCCGGATTAGAATATGGCAGGGATAATAGAGTTTTTTCTATAAAGGATTAGCTAAAAATTCAATCGTATATTGTTCAAGTGAAGCAAGAAGCTTATCAAGTGGAAATACTTTAAGATCATTTACCGCATCTTCGGTAACACTGAGATATCCATGCAATGAATCCAGGACTTGCTGTACATTTCCATACTGAATTTCATTGATCCCTGGATTTATTATCTGTGCGTTCAGATCGAGTGGAATCTGATAGCGATTTACAAGATAAGTATTCATCTTTGTATAGTCCCCATAATAATATTCCTCAGTAAGATATTTTTCAAAAGGGATATAAGTCTGAAAATTTCTGATATAAACGGTTACAATCTCTTCTTTTATATCTGTAATCTGTCCGGTTTCATCATAAAAATCAACAATCTCCGGAATAAAATCCTTGAAAAACCGACGGTCGATATATAAATGAAAATAGTAGCCCAAAACACTGGAATCAGAAAGAAGAGAGGCGTATTTAGCAGTAAAACGTGTTAAATCCGGAAATACCATCATCTTATCACGATAAACAGGGTTACGGAAATGTGAAAGCTCTTTTTTGGTCTGTCGCATCCGGTAGAAGATTCCCGATCAGAAAATCATTTACAGATTGAATCGGATAAGGAAAATCAGGGTACTCGTGAAGATGGCTTCGCAGCATCTGGGCTGCAGTTAAATGTAAAATAAAACCAGGCATGAGAAAATCCTTTCATATATAAAGCTGATACTATTTTAACATGAAATGAGTATATTATACAAGCGAGCTGATACGGGAGTAAAATAAGTCCTTTTTGTCATGTCACGAATTTGATATTTTGAGTTCTTATTTTGTATATTAATGTGTTCTGATTTGATATTCTTTTATCACAGTAAAGATAGAATTGCAGATAGTAGGAATTGCTGCAATTTGTTTATAATAAGTGTGATAGGAGAATGTGAAGTATGAAATATGGTTTTTTTGACGAATCGAAAAAAGAATATGTGATCACAAGACCGGATACACCGGCACCTTGGGTGAACTATCTTGGATCTCCAGAATATGGAGCAATTATTTCTAATAATGCAGGTGGATATAGCTTTGCAAAATCAGGAGCGAACGGAAGAATTTTAAGATATATCTTCAATCAGTTTGACCAGCCGGGAAGATATATCTACTTAAGAGATCAGGAGAGTGAAGATTATTGGTCAGCTTCCTGGCAGCCGGTAGGAAAAGATCTGAATTCTTATAAGAGCGAATGTCATCATGGTACAGCATACACAAAGATGATGGCTGATTATAGCCAGATCCATTCAGAAGTAAGATACTATGTTCCGCTGAATCAGTCTTATGAAGTATGGAATCTTGCAGTGACAAATACCTCAGATCGCATGCGCAAGATCAATGTAACAGGCTATGCAGAATTTACAAACAACAGCAATTACGAGCAGGATCAGGTAAATCTTCAGTACTCTCAGTTTATTACAAGAACAGTGTTCCGTGGAAACCGTGTGCGGCAGATGATCCATGCCAATCTGGATCAGCTGGAAGATGGAAAAGATGTGGATGACAAGATCGTTGTTGACCGTTTCTTCGGACTTGCAGGTGCAAAGGTTGATTCCTGGTGTGGAAGCAGGGAAGGTTTCCTTGGAAGATATCATGGATACAACAATCCGGTCGGAGTGGAAGATGGTATTTTAAATTGTGAAGGAAATTATAATGAAAATGGATGTGGAGCATTAGCTACAATCCTGACTTTATATCCGGGAGAGACAAAAGAAATAGCATTTATTGTTGGTATGAAAGAAGATGCTGATGCAGAAACAATCATGTCTCGTTATGAGAATTGTGAAACAATCTGCAGAAATGAACTGGAAGAACTGATCCAGTACTGGCATGGACATCTGTCCCATTTCCAGGTGAAGACACCAAGCGAAGAATTTAATACAATGATCAATACATGGAATGCATATAACTGCTTTATGACATTTATCTGGTCACGTGCTGCATCCTTTACATATTGTGGACTGAGAAATGGATACGGTTACCGTGACACAGTACAGGATATCCAGGGTGTGATCCATCTGGCACCGGAGATGGCAGTAGAGAAGATCCGCTTCATGCTTTCTGCACAAGTAAATAATGGTGGAGGGCTTCCACTTGTAAAATTCACACACAATCCGGGACATGAGGATACACCGGATGATGCTTCTTATGTGCAGGAGACAGGACACCCGGCTTATCGTGCAGATGATGCGCTGTGGCTGTTCCCGACAGTATACAAATACATTTCCGAGACGGGAAATCTGGAATTTATCGATGAAGTGATTCCGTTTGCAAATAAAGAAGAAGGTACCGTGTACGAGCATTTGAAACGTGCAATAGATTTCTCCATGAATCATCTTGGAAAGCATGGTATGCCGGCAGGACTTTATGCTGATTGGAATGACTGCTTAAGACTCGGAAAAGATGGAGAGTCAACCTTCGTTGCATTACAGTTCTACTATGCAATGACAATTTTGAAGGAATTTGCTGAGTATAAGAAAGACACAGAATATCTGAATTATCTGGAGGAAAGTCAGAAGAAGCTGGAAAAACTGATCCAGGATCTCTGTTGGAACGAAGACCGCTTTATCCGTGGCTTCACAGAGGATGGTGAAGTGATCGGACAGCGCACAGATCCGGAGGCAAATATGTGGCTGAACCCACAGAGCTGGTCTGTGATCAGTGGGCTTGCAAATGAAGCGCAGGCAGATCTTGCACTTCAGAATGTATATGACAAACTGAATACAGAATATGGAGCAATCCTGATGGACCCTCCGTATCATGCACATGCATTTGAAGGTGCCCTGGCTGTGATCTACAATGCCGGAACAAAGGAAAATGCAGGAATTTTCTCACAGTCTCAGGGATGGATCATTCTTGCAGAGGCGCTTCGTGGACACGGAGAGAGAGCATTTAACTATTTTATTGAAAATGCACCGGCTGCACAGAATAATCGTGCAGAGATCAGAAGACTTGAACCATACTGCTATGGACAGTTTACAGAAGGAAAACACAGCCCGAACTTCGGCCGTTCTCATGTACACTGGCTGACAGGAACAGCATCTACGGTTATGGTGGGATGTGTAGAAGGAATTCTCGGAATGCGGCCAGACTTCTATGGACTGAAGATTGCTCCGTCAGTACCGAAAGAGTGGGAGGAATTTGAAATCGAAAAAGATTTCAGAGGTTCACATTTACATATCGTTGTGAAAAATCCGGGGCATGCAGAGTCAGGATGTGAAAAACTTTTCGTAAATGGAGAACAAATGAAAGATAATTATATTCCACAGGAGAAGTTAACAAAGACAACAGAGGTAGAATTATTCCTTTCTTAAATGAAATGACGAGGGACTGGACATGAGAAAAATCAATTTTACAGATAAAAACGGAACATTTACGATTACAAATCCGGAAAATTATAGTGGACTTTACTTACCATTGGCAGGAGAAGAAGGTCTGAAATCCAGTATTACACCAACTTTGGGGGAGATAGTAAAACGGACCAGAATCATTTCCTTCTCGAACCTGTCAGCATTGAAAACCTTCACAATAACCGTGGCACCAGAAATTTCTGGTGTCGGGTAGAAGGAAAGGCTAGCTGGTCAGCATGTGGAGTTTCAGCGGAGCAGGAGTTTGATAAATATACAGACAGACAGGATGAAAGCACTCTGGAAGCAGGAATGATGTGGCAGAAGTTGACAAGAACTTCAAAAAAATATGATCTTCAGTCAGAAATCACATCCTTTGTTTCTATTGATGGCACAACAGAGATTCAGCTGATCAAGATTACAAATCTTTCGGAAGAAGAACAGGAAGTAACACCGATCGTTGCCATTCCGGTTTATGGAAGAAGCGCAGATAATATCCGCGACCACAGACATGTCACATCACTTCTTCACAGAATCGACACGAAAGAATGTGGCGTAGAAGTTACACCAGTATTATCCTTTGATGAGCGTGGACATCAGAAAAATGATACGACTTATTTTGTATATGGTTTTACAGCAGAAGGAAATGCCCCGAAGGAGTTTTATCCGACTGTTGAAAGCTTTATTGGAGAGGGAGGTTCTTTCCTGATTCCGGAAGCAGTACGTGTAGAAAAAACGGGATGTACCGCAGGTTGCCATCTGGAGGGGAAAGAGGCTGTTGGGGCATTCAGGTTTGAATGCAGAAAATTAAAAGCAAATGAATCAATAGAGTATGTTGTTCTTGCCGGAGCAACGGGAGAAAAGGCTTCCATTTCAAAAATCTGTACTTCATTTGGTACGAAGGAGCAGGCGGAAAACGAGCTTGCCAAAGTGAAAAAGTATTGGACAGAAAAAGTAAATGTAGAGTTTGAAACCGGTGATGAAGCTACAGACAATTATCTGAAGTGGATTTGCTTCCAGCCAATTTTAAGAAGAATTTATGGATGTTCCTTCCTTCCATATCACGATTATGGAAAAGGAGGAAGAGGCTGGAGAGATCTCTGGCAGGATTGCCTTGCACTTCTGATTATGGATCCCTCAAACGTCCGTCAGATGATCGTGGATAATTATGGCGGAGTAAGAATTGATGGAACAAATGCGACAATCATCGGAAATAAGCAGGGTGAGTTTATTGCAGACAGAAACAATATTACACGTGTCTGGATGGATCATGCATTCTGGCCATTTGTAACGACTCGTCTGTATCTGGATCAGACAGGAGATATGGATGTTCTGTTTGAAAAGGTTCCGTATTTTAAAGATTTGCAGTCTATGAGAGGTACTGCACATGATAAGCTTTGGAACAGCGAATATGGACAGAAGCAGAAAACAGAAAGAGACCACATTTATTTCGGAACAGTTTTGGAGCATATTCTTTTACAGAATCTGTGTGCGTTCTATGATGTAGGAGAGCATAATGAAATGCGTCTTCATGGTGCCGACTGGAATGATGCACTGGACATGGCATGGGAGAAGGGTGAAAGTGTTGCATTTACCTGTGCTTATGCCGGAAATTTGAGAAATATTGCAAAAACACTCCGTCAGTTGGAAGAAATCAGTGGAAGCAGCAAGATTGAAATTGCACATGAGATGGAAGATCTTCTTGCAGGAAGCGTGGAACTGTATGAAGATGCAGCACGTAAGCAGGCACTCCTTGCAGGATACGCAAAGAAGTGTGAACATAATATCAGTGGAGACACAATTGTTGTAAGATTGGATCAACTTGCCGCTAATCTTGAGGAAAAAGCAGACTGGATGATGAAAAACATCCGTGCCAATGAATGGGTGAAGGATGGAGAAGATGGCTGGTTCAATGGCTATTATGATAACCATGGCAGAAAAGTAGAAGGTGTTATGGATGAAAGCGTGAGAATGATGCTGACCGGACAAGTATTTGCCATTATGAGTGGAACGGCAACAGAAGATCAGGTGGAATCTATCTGCAGGAGTGCAGACAAGTATCTTTATGATCAGAAAGCCGGCGGATACCGTTTGAACACAAACTTCCATGAGGAAAAATTTGATCTTGGAAGAATGTTTGGATTTGCTTATGGCGAGAAAGAGAATGGAGCAGTGTTCTCACACATGGCTGTTATGTACTCAAATGCATTGTACCAGAGAGGATTTGCAAAAGAAGGAAATAAAGTACTTCAGGCACTTTTAGATGCAGCAATGAAATTTGATAACAGTAAGATGTATCCTGGACTTCCGGAATATTTTGATAATCAGGGAAGAGGCCTCTATGCATATCTGACAGGCGCTGCAAGCTGGTATATGCTTACCATGATCACAGAAATGTTTGGGGTGAAAGGAGATTGCGGTGACTTGAAGATCGCACCTGCACTTATGCCGGAACAGTATAATCAGGATGGAAAAGCAGTACTTAAGATGACATTTGCCGGAAGGAACTTTGAGATTATATTCTATAATAAAGAAAAGAAAGAATTTGATCAGTTGAAGATCCAGAAAGCAGCTTGCGATGGAAAAGCATTAGAAATAACAGCTGAAAGGTGTACAATACTTTCAAAGAGAGAGATTCAGATGCTCTCAGTGAAAGAGACACATAAGATTGAAATTGAATTAGTATAATCGACAGATTAAAAAAGATAAAAATACTGTCAGAAAGAGAATTGCTTTCTGACAGTATTTTTTGTGGGAAAATCTGCGAATTCTTCTGTGAAGAAATCTGATTTTACCACATGTTTTTATAGTATTTGTCCCGGTACTTCTTTGGAGTGAGCCCAGTAAAGTTCTCGAATGTCTGGATGAAGTGACTCTGTGAAGAAAATGCAAGATAATTTGCGATATCTACAATTGATTTGTTTGAGTATCGTAGCAGATGAGTTGCTTTTTCTATCTTCTGTTCACGGATATAATCGCTGACAGAGACTCCCAGATTCTGCTTGAAAATGCGTGAAAGATAATTCGTGGAAAGTCCGGTGTGGTCAGCAAGAACCTGAATCGTGATTCTTTCTTTGATGTGGCTGTAAATATAATCAACACATTGCATAACGGGTTTTGATAAAATGGAACTCTTTTTCTGAAGAATCATCTTACCTGTAAAATCCTTTGCCATCTCATGGTGAAGATCTGCAACCTGACGGATCGTTTTGCAGGAATCCATCTTCAGAATATAGAAGTCACTGAGCCTGTAAGCCTGCTCTGGTTCGAGCCCACCGTCGATACAATAACGGGTCAACATTGCAGTGGTGACAACAAAATGATATTTTATATTAGTAAGCGCATTACGGGATAGAACACCTGTTCCTTCCAGGCGAATAAATTCATCTTCGGAACAGTTTTTAATGACTGCTTCCATGTCGCCGGAGCGTACAGCATTATAGAAAGAATATTCTACAGTTGGTGATCTGTGAAGAGTTTCTAATTCGCTGTTTTCGAGTTCTGTATTGTACCATTCATTAGATAAAGTCATAAAAAACCTCCTTTTTTATATTATGACATGAATTTGATATTTTGTTAAGATAAATAATATAATCGGAGGAAAAAAGATGGTATATTTAGTTCAACAACAAGAAAAGCATAGCAGAGTGCTTAGATAAAGGAGGATTTATAAATGAAAAAGAGAGTTGTTGCGATTCTTATGGCAACAGTAGTTGCTGTTGGATCACTTGCCGGATGTGGAAGCAAAGGTGGAAATGGCGGAGAGGCCAGTACAGAAGAAGGAAAGGTAATTAACATTTATTCTTGGAATGATGAGTTCCGTGAGAGACTGGAAGCTATATATCCTGAAGTTGAGTCAACATCCAAAGATGGAACTGTTACAACATTGAAAGATGGAACAGAGATCCACTGGATCATCAATCCAAATCAGGATGGTGTTTATCAGCAGAAACTTGATGAGGCACTTATGAAACAGGCAGATGTTGATACAGATGATAAAGTAGATATCTTCCTGTCAGAGACAGACTATGTATACAAATATACAGATGCTGAAGCAGACACTGCAGTACCACTGAAGGACCTTGGAATTGATCCGGATAAAGATCTTGCAGATCAGTACGACTTCACAAAAACAACAGCATCTGATGCAGACGGGGTTCAGAGAGGATCTACATGGCAGTGCTGCCCGGGAACAATGGTTTACCGTCGTGATATTGCAAAAGAGGTATTCGGAACAGACGATCCGACTGCTGTAGGTGAAAAAGTAAAAGACTGGGCTGCTATGAAACAGACAGCAGAAGAATTGAAGCAGAAAGGATATTATGCATTTGCTTCTTATGCTGATACATTCCGTCTCTATGGAAACAACATTTCTAATTCATGGGTAAAAGATGGAGACACAAAGGTTACAGTTGATCCAATGATCATGCAGTGGATTAATGATTCAAAAGAATGGCTGGATGCAGGTTACTTAAACCCGACAGTAAAAGGTCAGTGGAATGATGACTGGAACAAAGCAATGGGAAGTCAGTCCAAAGTATTTGCATTCCTCTTCCCGGCATGGGGTATTGATTTCACATTGAAACCGAACTGGGATGGAGAAGATGGTGTATGGGCAGTAACAAACCCACCGCAGGAATACAACTGGGGAGGATCTTACATCCATGTTGCAACAGGTACAGATAATCCGGAACATGCAAAAGACATTATCCTTGCTATGACAGCAAAAAAAGATAATCTGTTAAAGATCTCCCAGGATTACTCAGACTTTACAAATACAAAATCCGGTATGCAGGAAGCAGCAAACGATGATGCTACATATGGTTCAGAATTCCTTGGCGGACAGAACCCATTCCAGTACTTTGCACCAGTTGCTGAAAACATCAAGATCGCACCACTTTCCGCTTACGATCAGGGATGTGTGGAGTTGATCCAGAACGCATTCAGCGATTACTTCCAGGGCAAAGTTGACTTTGAGAAAGCAAAATCAAACTTTGAAACAGCAATTAAAGAACGTTATCCTGACATTACAGAGGTTGTTTGGCCAGAATAATGTCTGGAATGAACAGCTACTAACGCAGGGAGCTCTGTGACAGCAGAGCCTCTGTTCTGTTAGAAGATATTGTGGAAAAGGAAGAACCATTA
>ENA-OQJT01000253-OQJT01000253.1-human-gut-metagenome-genome-assembly--contig:-NODE-253-length-13727-cov-0.956103_pt1 | contig 13727 bp, 12 predicted proteins | sample MGYA00242612_ERZ504779 | MGnify/ENA primary metagenome ERZ504779 (study PRJEB26092, sample SAMD00036366) | human gut metagenome | host: Homo sapiens | study: EMG produced TPA metagenomics assembly of...
GTCATTGAGTCTGCCCCTACCGCTGAAGAAACAATCTCTGAACCCTCAGAATATGAAGTTATGCGAAGCAACGCTATAGCAAAAAAGAACCATGCTACTCAAACCAGATTGGAAAAGGTTCTCAGCTATACGAAGCAAACAATGGTCGCCTATATGAGTGAAGAAGATCTCAACCGTTTATGTGCATACATCGTAGAATATAGTTCAGGCGATACCTTGCAGAAGATATCGCCTGTAAAGGTTGACTCACAACTTAAAAGCATTGATATAATGCACTTTGGATGGAATATTGGTAAAGCGTTTAGTAAAAAGCGTATTAATACCGCTACTTCATCAAGAATGTTTTTGCTCATACCCTCCATGACTTAGAAATATCAACTATTGAGCGTAAAATGTCGAATACAGAAACAAATTGTACAATTTTATTAGAAAGAAATTCCTCATAATTATCTATAAATAGAAGCATTTATACTATCATCTTCTTAATTTTACCTTTTAATAAGTCTATGAAGTTTCTAAACGAAATACCGTGTTCTGCTATGACATCTTGAGGAACTATCACTTGGTATCCTCCTGCTATATGCACTTGACTATCATTATCCAATGTCGCATCTTTTAATCGACTATTCAATTCTCCAATGTTTGGGATAAACATAAGATGACATTCAATCTGTTCAAAAGGAGGATACTCGTGCTTACGAGCTCGCTCTAGAAATGATGTCATATCAGCAGCACAAAGAGCATAATGCTCTTTTTCTTGATAAGAAGTTCTATGCTGTAAGGTTGTCATCAAACAGATCTATCAGAGGACCATCTAGATTTCACTTCTATATAATAGACTGGTAAATTGTTAATTTTCAGAATTAAATCTTGTCCACCTTGCTCATTTCTTACTAAAGGAGCTTCTAACGTATTTCCATTCAAAATATCATTAAGTTCTTTTTGTAATATTTCTTCTACAATAGCTCCAAGTTTTTTCTTGAACTCGATATCATTATTCTCTCGTTCTTCCTTCTCTAAAGCTTCCTTACCTAGCGTAACAATACGATCAAAATTAGGATCTTCTGCAAGAGCTGCAATTTTTTTGTAATTTTATCTCATCTTCTACCTTCATAATAGTAAAAATACTTTCTTGGCTTTGAGGACTATCTATTACAGAAAGCATTAAATACGGACGTATTTGATTGATTATTGAAAACAAATTTCTCCAAATATGTCCATCCTCTGGATTGTTAAAACGCTCAATAATCTCTAAATATTGTTTCCGATGACTATCATTCGCAATAGTTCGTCTCCCATCATCTCCTTTAAATGGTTTTTGGATTTCATCTGCTAACTCTTGAGCTTTCAATTCGTTTACCTCAATAAAGTAAGGAGCAAATTCATTATCAACTAAATCTTTTTCTATTTTTTCAATGTTATTATTGCATATCTCATTATAAAGTCCTTTAAGACGTTTTGGTATACCGAATTCTTCTTTCTTAAGTTGGGATGCATATTTATATGTACCCATCTGATTGGGGTATACTTGGTAATTTCTAAGAAAATTTTGAGTATCTTTAAATTTAAACAATTCTTCAACTATCTTCAATATCCAACTTGTTTTACTACTTTTATCAGTATCTAGGGTAAAACCAAGCAAGGCATCATGCAATAAAGCATTATAACATTTTCGTACATCAAGTACTTCTTTCGCAACTTCTTCAGTGTTGTCTGGATAATAATCATAATATTCAGAAAGCAAATAAAACATCTTTCAGGAAATCCTCCATAGCTATTTGCTATAAGTAATTTATATAAAATCCATAATAGCACGCACTTCATCATAAGAAATTCGTTTTTTAGAATGCTGATTTATATCTACGGGGACTCCAGCAATTAAAGAATTTCTAAGGCTGTCATCATATAAAGTTAAACTTTCAAAATAGCTTCCAAGAGCAACACATGCTTCTACATTACCAAAATTACTAGAACCTTCCTCTACTATATCTACAAAAACGAGAATGCACAAATTTCTTAACAGACTCTGGTACTAATGTTCTAAGAATTGCTTTCATCTTGTTTCCAAAGTTAGCAGGTTTAACCAATTCTTTCTGAATACATAAGCTATATTCCTCATTCGGAATTATAGGCTTATTTAAATAATCAGCATGCCCATTATTCTTAAAATAGTAGCAAAGTTTATGTAACCAATCTAGATCAGATTCAGTAATAGTTGTTTCTTGTATCAAAGAACAAGGCTATCTATAGAAATGATATGCAGATTCTCTGCTTCATTATCTACATACCATTCATTTTATTACTTTACTCCAGAATAATAGTTCTTCTTTCTTGGGTAAGATTAAATGAACAGCTTTAGAAAGTAAATTATAAATAGCGTCTAACAAACTAACATCTTGTTCGCAAGCCAAATAAAGTTCATTACTAAGAACACGAATAGTATTTACAACCGATTATTACTCAATATTTTATAGATAATAAGTCAGAAATATGGTTGTTATTTTTAATTGCACATTCTAAAAGGTGAAGATTTAACGCTTTTATTGATTATTAACTCAAAAAGGACATCAACTTGGGTCGTTTCTTCTCTTTTCCTTGCTATTCGTTTCCGATATTCCACTTTTGTTTTGGTCTATCTCATATGTACTGCAAAGGTATTGATTTTTGTTTGATATTGCTCCTTGCTTGCTCCTTGTCGTAGATTAATTTTCACACAGGAATTTTTGTTCTCTTTCTATAGGGGCTGAACAATCCATTTATTGGAAACAATTAAAGACGGAGCTGGTTTGCCCCAGTGCTTTTTAAGAAACAGGGCAATTATTTTATCTCCACAAAGGCTCTTGTTCCCAATTATGAGGAAAGCCTAATAAACGAGTTCTTACTGATGGGTATTTCGATAAAAGCTGCTTGAAATCTGCAACAAAAGTGTTGCCCATAGAAATGGAGTTAAGCCAATACACCACATAGCAGAGTTGCGGATAAAGTGTTTGTTCACGGAACGAGAAATCCGTAATCCATGTGTTTGGCATACGCATAGGCATCATTGGCTTGACAGGAAAGACCCGATTTGACAGTCTTGAATGATGGGCGCAGCAATTACGAAGTACGGGTCTGGGTACGGATTAAAAGGCTAAGTGATTATTTCCAGTCATTTAGCCTTTTTAATTATCTAATTTTTCCCCACATTTTCCCCACAGCTGTCTATTTATATATTTTAGAAACATATTTTTCCGTAAAGTTATGTACCTTTGTCGGCAAATAAAGATATTCTCGTCAAACAAATATAAATAATATAACATGGAAAAAAACAGAAAAAACAAATCGTAGTTTTGAGTATAGCTTTAGTTTGCATTTTCATCTTGGTATTTTCATTGTTCCATAAATCAGCGACAAAAGATAGCGCAAATCCTCCTTTAACAAATGTTTTGACTGATAGCATTTCTCAAATTGTCTCAGCTTGTCCTGGCGAAATTGGTGTGGCGGTTATTGTTAATAACAGAGATACGGTTAAGGTCAATAATAAGAGTGTTTATCCTATGATGAGTGTGTTTAAGGTTCATCAGGCATTAGCTCTTTGTAATGACTTTGACAATAAAGGAATTTCACTTGATACCTTAGTAAATATAAATAGGGATAAACTTGACCCAAAGACTTGGAGTCCTATGCTGAAAGATTATTCAGGGCCAGTCATATCATTGACAGTGAGAGATTTGCTGCGTTATACTCTTACTCAGAGTGACAACAATGCAAGCAACCTTATGTTTAAGGATATGGTTAATGTCGCTCAAACAGATAGTTTTATAGCCACACTCATTCCTCGTTCAAGTTTTCAGATAGCTTATACGGAAGAGGAAATGTCGGCTGACCATAACAAGGCTTACTCTAACTATACATCTCCTCTTGGTGCTGCAATGTTGATGAATCGTTTGTTTACTGAAGGTCTTATCGATGATGAGAAACAAAGTTTCATTAAGAATACGTTAAAAGAATGCAAAACAGGTGTAGATAGGATAGCAGCTCCACTTCTTGATAAAGAAGGGGTTGTTATAGCGCATAAGACAGGTTCAGGTTATGTTAATGAAAATGGTGTTCTTGCAGCTCACAATGATGTTGCCTATATATGTCTGCCTAATAATATCAGTTATACCTTAGCGGTATTTGTTAAGGATTTCAAGGGAAATGAATCACAAGCGTCACAATATGTTGCGCATATATCAGCTGTAGTATATTCTTTATTAATGCAAACTTCAGTAAAATCTTAAACTGCACTTGCTTTGATAATTAATGATAAACAATCTAAAAGCACTCTAATCGTTATCGGAGTGCTTTTAGATTACTAATCAAATTGCTTCTATTATAATTTGAATCCTCTACTTTTTCTTTCTTCCTGTTGCGGCACTCTTGCTCCATATCTAAGCCTGTGCCATTGCTCCCTGAACCAGTCGGCAATCGGCTTCCTGTTTATTGTCAGGTTCAGCCTGCTTTCATCGTCAGGGTCATTTTCCACCCTTAAAATATCATCCTTTATATCAAAGTTCCGCCTGTGTTGCTCGGAATAGATTTTACCGCTACATTTCAGGGCTTCTTTTTTGACTATAAGACTTTCAGTCATTTCTTTAGAGAATCCCAGCATGGCACAAAACTTTTCCATGCGCAGCATTTCCCTGAACATCGGAAACCACCTGAAAGCCTTGTCTATGATTCTGGCGAGCCGTGACAGTTCTTTTTCTTTCATGTCAAGTTCCTGCCTGTGCATTTCTCTGAGATTGTGGATTTGCGTATCATGCTGTTTCTGCATCTGCTGTACTTGGCTCTGCAATTTTTCAATATTGGTGTTCCGTTTTGAAACCTCGTCTTGCAGTTTTTCGTTGGCACGTTCCAGTTCTTTCAGTTTTCCACTCCCGAAAAGAGAAGCAACTCCACTAGTTATGGCTGTCGCTGCCGTGGTGGCTGTCTTCTTTAACTTGTCAGTGCGTATTTCTGATTTCACCTGTTTCAGTTCCTGCTCGGCAAGATTTATCTGTTCTTCTTTGTGCCGTTTGGCTGCATCCATGCGTTGCAGTTCAGCTTTCTGCTTCTCAATGATAAAGTCGTTCCGTTCCAGATGCTCCTTACCAGTGACAGCCTTTGACTGCCCGCGTTCCATCAGCAGGATGTCGGATGCAAGGGTCTGCATCTGCATCATGTCATCGTCATTGAGCTTTCGGCTCTTTCCTGTTTCGTGGTTCATCCAGTCGAAAACGATATGGGCATGATAGTTCGGCTTGAACCATCTGTCCCCGACTTTGAAGCTTTCCCTGTCTTCCGCTTCCGGCTGACCGTTCAGCCAATGCCCTTCATCCTTGTGCAGGAAGATTTGCAGCGGTGTGATTCCCCAGCGTCTTTGACACTCCTCACCGAATTTACGCACGTCTGCCAGTGTGGTGTCCGACCTGACAAGCAGCACTCCTTCACGTATGGGGGAGCATCCCGCAATCTTGACTATTTTACCGTTCTTGCCTTTGCGTTCACGCTCCTTTTCCTGCATGGCACGTCCGGTCTTTTCCTTTACCATCTGTCTGATATTGTCATAATGCATCCGCAAATCCGGACTGCCGAAGTCGGGATTTATCCACTGTTCGTTATCGGTGGATAGTTCAGGAACGACATAGATTCTGGACTCTCCGATGTGGCGCATGTATTCGGCAGTCCTCCTGTTGTGAGCCTCGCTCGATGCGATGTTGCAGGGCTTGATATGTATGCTTGATTTTGTTGCCATAGATACTTGTTTTTTGGTTTGTACTTTATTGTTTGCTTTTCCGCTGTCCGTAAACGCATGGGGTTCTTAGGGGTGCAACCCATAAGCGGAGATTGCAAAGAGAGGGTCACTCTTTGCTCTGGGTTCTCAGGGGAGAAACGCCCTGAGTGGGTCATTAGGGTAAAACCCTAATCCCCTCGGGAGAGCCCACAACTACGTAAGCGAAGCGTGTAGTTATAGTGGGCTATATCAATGGCAAGCCATTGTCTGCAAACTCCAGCCTACGGCTTCCGCTCTCCTCCGTCAGGGAGGTTTTTCATCATCGTTGCCGATTGGAGATGCACCGACCAGCACAAGGTCTAAATCGTCTATCAGTTTTTGCAGGACGGGATTCTTCTCTATCATCGCTGGAGGATTCTCTCAGCCTCGACCAAGTGGTTGGCTGTACTCATCACCTTGCCCTCCCGTATCTGAAAGATAATCCAATCGGCTATGTCGATATGGGCTTCTTTTTGTTTCGGGGTGGCATTCCTTTCGATGATGTCCGAAACCACCACCTTACAAAAGTACATGCTCTCGGCTCGCTGTTTCCACTCGGCATAAGCATCGGCATCGGGAAAGAGAAGCACGGTTCGCCCTGACAGTACACGGAGTTTCTCTTCTCTCATCTGACTCTTACCACCCGTAGCCAGCCATACATAATCGGGGAAGATAGCAGAACCGATAACGGCACTCTTCTCGGATTCCACCAAGACCACCACCTTGTCGGGATGCGTTTTCAACAAGTGTTCCCCGAAAAGGCATTGGGATAGTTGCCAATCCTCTGCCAACACACGCTGCTTTTTCAATATGCTGTGTATCCAGTTCACTGCCGATGTCTGTCCTCCCTTGATACGGTGTCCGTCTTCGGGATTGTACTGCATCACCTTTCCCGTGCGTACCTTGCCCGTCCTGTCTATCTGCCAAAAGATAACAGAGCCGTCACGGGTAGCCCCCAAACGGTATTCCTCCAACAACCGCTTCAACACCTCTTTCGCCTTGTCGCCATAGTAGGAAGTAAGGAGTGTGAAGAGGAAACGGAAGAAATTGCTACGCTCGCTTTGCGACTTCTCCACATAGTGAGGGGGAATATAGCCGATGGCTGTCGGCTTACTTTGCTGCTTCACTTTCTTCTGCTCTGCTCTTTGCCTGTCAAAAGAGAAATCATTGGTAGTTCTGTGTTCAGGATGCTCTTGAAAATACTCTTTCGGAGTGTAGTGATACCCACAACCGCTTTCGTGGTTACATCTGCCGACCGATGGATGCAACGGCACATTATTTTCGTCCACGTAATAGACGAAAGAATGCCTGTCTCCGCATTTGGGGCAGGTATGCCGTGTTGCCGTTCCTTTATACTTCTGTAATGAATAATTGCCCATAGCTTAGTCCGTTTTTGATGGTTGATTGTCGGCTGTCCCATCCTGTCCCATTGTCCCACACTCTAAGGGTTGGGACAGTGGGACACTTGGGACACCTGCGTTTTTACTCTCTTGCTGCGCTGGATGATACGGTTTACGGTGGACTTGCCACAATTCACCTGTGAGGCTATCTCCCTGACGGACTTGCCCGATTGGGAGAGTTGCAGAATTTGGCAATCCCTTTGGCTTGATTCATTGTCGCCCAATTTTTTCAAGTGTTCCTTTTCCGTGGAATAGCCCCTGAACACGAACTGCAAGAAAGCATCCACCTTGTCAATCTCGTAAACGATTACATTATCCGCATCATGAGAGAACGTGCCATAGCGCACTTTAAGCTGCTTCACATAGCGAAGCCCTCCGTCTTGGGCACTTTTTCCAATGGTGAACACGCTGTCAAAGAAATTGTAGAGCCGTTTGCTTCCGGCAAGGTCGTTGGATGTGATGGGACAATCCAAAGAGCGTTTGGGCGTATGTGCTAGGACAAGGATAGAGAGCGCATATCTCTTTTTGAGATTGTTCAGCTGAATCATCAGCCGTCCTGCGGCATCGCCTTTCTCCATGGCGCAACACAGGTAGGTAAGATTGTCAATGATGAAAATCTTGCAGTCGGTCTGCACAGCCATCTGTTCAATGCCGCCTATGATAGCTTCCTCAAAGTTGGCATCCAAAAGCTGGTTGCAGTCAATAGACACCCGATAGAGTTTGTCGGGAAAGGTGTAGAGCTCTCCATGCTCGTTGGTATAGCGGAGCTGGAACTGCTTTTCGGACAGTTCAAAGTCCAGATACAGCACATTGTCGGTTCGGGCGATGCGGTCGGCTATCTGCACGGCAAGGATGGACTTGCCCACGTTGGAATCGGCAAACAAGCAGGAGAGTTCCCCCTCGTACCAAAAGCTGTCCCACAGCGCACGGGGCGTAGGCAATAACGATGCTTCAAGAATGGTTTGGTTTGCCGTCTTGATATTCATCATGCCTACACTGTCGGGCATACCGTTATGCGCTTGGGATGCTTTTGTGAGGTCGCCACGTATCAGGTTGATATAGTTCTTATCCTCTTCCATATCATTCACCAGTTACGTGGGTTGGGCTTGCGACGGTGGGAAGAGGATAAGGACTTGTTCAGTTCCTCGTCTGACAACGGTATGGGATTCTTTCGGGCGGTTTCCAGCCACTTGTCCAGTTCGTCACGGTAAAGGCAATAGCGTTTGCCGGGCTTGGTGGCAGGGATTGTCCCTTCTGACAGTTTCATGTAGAGCGTACCCTTAGGGATACCTAAATACTCTGCTGCCTCGTCCACAGACATGGGCACGTGGGTGTCCACCGTTTTGGCATTGTTCACACTGCGCTGCTCGGCGAGCAGGCTTTTCAGGCTCATCACTTCGTCTCGAAGCTGAGCGACAACCTCGGGGAGGTCGTTGAAGGTAAGAATTGATTTTTCCATTCGCGTACTCGTCTCTTTTGTAAGACTTGGCGCAAAGGACTGAAATGATATATCCGTGAATATCTCCACGACACGTCATTGCAAAATAATTCCCGAATAATTAAGCCCAGCCATAAATGACGGGTAAAATTACTCGGGAAACGATGTAAAACAGGCGGTTATGAGTTACCGGATGGTTGTCGTTGGTGTCGTGATTATCCTAATTCCGCACATAATCCTCGGGATAGTGGAAATCAAGTTTGCCGTTTTCGGGTTCATCAATGGGAATTTCCGTCTTTAACGGCTCTACCTTGAAATTCTTGATGGTTGATAAGTCTGTATCAGCAAACGATTTCGGGAAAAGGGCTTTGATGAACTTGGCACGGTTATCCCCATTGTAGTATCTCTTGTACAGGAAACGCTCAGAGATATTCCATACGAAGTGACGGAGTGGAATGTTGTTGATGTCTTTGGTAAACGGTCTTTGTATGGGCTTCGGGGTATAAGTGTTAAGATTCATCCATTTGTCCACCTCAGTACAGATGTGGTTCACGGTTTCTTGGTCGGCAATGCGAGGCAGGTAATAATGGCAATACTCCATGACCATGCGGATGCGCTCTTCCTTTTCCCGTTGCTCTCTGCTTGCGTAATTGGCACGGTTCTTTTCGTGAAGATCCGGGGCGATAGTAAGCTCTATCGGTTGTGTTTGGATAAGTGTCTCTTCTTTTGTCGGGGATGATTCGGGTACAGGCTCAGGGACTGATGTAGGTCCAGGCACAGATGTGGCTTCTTCAAGTGTATTTTGTGACAGTTCTTCCTGCACCTCTATGGCTTCGGCAATCGTTTCTTTCTTGCCGAACTTGATTTTGTAGATTTCGTATGTATCAAAGATAAGTGTCTGAAAGGAGAGATAGAGCAACCATCCCAACAGGTTACAGCATACGAATACTATCCACCTGACAAAGTTGTCTTGGTTGAAGCTGTCCGCTATTACCAGCGTGGCAATGGAAGATATTAGGACGATGGCGAAGCCGACAAAGCCCAAGATGATGTATTTGTCCTTGATTGATGATTCCATATTTCGTTGAGAGATTGAATGTTCCTGTATTATTTTGTGCAAAGTTAATGCTATTTTTCCCAATTACTGCCCGTTATTTGCGGTTAGAACGGTCTTTTTCAATGTATTTCACGAAATGTCATCATATCATACTCTGTTTCATACTCTGAGGGGCTTATAAATGGTGGCATCAAGCCAAAAACATAGAGGGGCGATTATAGCCTTGTAGCCATAACCGCCCCTCTGAATACCTGTCAATGTGAGACATTTATGCCTCCTTGCGCTTCAAGGTTATCTTGTCCACCACCTGACACATCTGCTGCGCTGCTATCTTGGAATAGATTTGTGTGGTGGTAATGTTCTTATGTCCGAGATAGGCTTGGATGACAGCCATGTCCGTTCCCATTTCCACGTGCAGGCTTCCGAAGCTGTGGCGGGTACAGTGAAAGGTGATTTTCTTGGTTATCCCTGCTGCCGTGAGCCACCGTTGGAGTGGTCCTTGCAGCATCTTGTCCTTGAAATCCTCAAAGATAAGTCCCTCGCCCCGTTCTCCCAGCAGTCCATAGGCTTCATCACTGATGGGGTTATGCACTATTTCTTTGGTTTTCTGCATACGGGTGGTAACGAACATCCTGCCGTTGGTGTATGGTTGTATCTGCTGCCACGTGAGCTGTCTGATGTCGCTCTTTCTCAGTCCCGTAAGACAGGCGAAAAGAAAAGCTTTTTTCAAGACCTCCTCCTCACAGGGTGTTTCGGCAAGCCGTATCAGTTCCTCTTGGCTCAAATGCTCCCTGATGGTGGGAATGCACTCGATGCGGTCTAAGAAGCCGTTTGGGTTCTCCTTTATCTTCCTGTCACGGTAAGCGGTGTGCAGCACGGCACGGAAAGTTGACCAATAGCCTGCTGCGGAGTTGATGTGCAGCTTTTGGTTGGTGTGGATGGATTGGGGTGCATCAAGCAGGTATTCCATGAACTTGCGGCACAAATCCACATCCACCTCCTCAAAGGTGCATTTGCCGTTCACGAACCGCTGGAAATGCTTGTATACGTGCTGCCACTTGATATTCTTGCGGTCAGCCAGTCCTTTGAAATAGGCAAGGAAATTCGCCCTTCATCTTGGTCTTGTCAAAAAGCCGTTGTTTTCATTGAAATGGCTTCGTAGCGCTGGTTGCGCAGGATGACCGCTTTCTTCATCATGCGTGCGTTGAAGTCCCGTTCCTGCTGGTTTGCAGGTTTGGCGAAGATGTAAATTCCTAAGGCTTCACGTGTAATCACTCTCATGGTGACATTGTCACGGTAGCCGGGATAGTAGTCAAGGCATAGTGAATACTGTGTCCCGTTCTTAATCTTGCGCTTACGCAAGGTAACTGTTTTGCATTTACTCATAATAATTATGTTTTAATTGGTTGTATACATTTTGGAGTTGTATCCATGTTTCCGATGGCAAAGGAACAACGTGAAATATCCGTGAATACCTCCACGATACATCATTTTGAAATAATTTTCGATAATCCCGATTTTTCACGGTTATTTGTTCCTTTTCAGCCATGACACGCTCCACATCTGAGCGCAAAAGCAGGTTTTTCACACCCACCTTTATCTTTTCGATGTGCTTCACCTTGACGATATGGCAGATGTTGGCTGACGAAAGACCATAGATTTGCTGCACCTGCTCAACGGTATAGTAGCGTTCATCGTTCACAAGGTCAGTTCTGCGGAGTTCGTTCAAATGTGATTTGGAGTATAGGTACGCCCGTACTCTCTTTTAGTGGGTATCTTATGGCGATAGGTGTAGGCACGGAGTGCGGTCGGCTTCATGCCGAACAGTTCCTCCACCTCCTCGGTCAGTAGCCAGTCGGTAATTTCGCTAATATCAACTGCCACACCGAAAAACTCGTCAATATGCTTCTTGCTGTAATAGTTCTTTCCTGCGATACGGCAGATGGGGATATGGTTACGCTTGGCGGAAGTGTAAAGCCATGACTGCTTTACCTTAAAAAGGGACATCACCTCCTCGCCCGAATAGAAGTCCAACACTTCTTCGCTTTCCTTTTCCCTTTTTTCTCTTTTGGCAGGTAAGGAAGATGAAGATGATTTCCTTGGTGTGGAGGTGTTGCCGGGCAGGATGCGGTGATAGGGATTGCCCTCCAACATCTGCTCGATGTCGGCTCTGCGGATGAATGCCATGCGGTTGCTGATGCGTGAGGCTTTTCAGCTTGCCGATGGCTACAAGTTTGTAAATGTACGTGTCGGGAACAGCCCATGAGGATGGCTGCTTTGGAAAAGGTGAGATACTCCTGATGCTGTATCTCCATCAAGGGTTGGGCGACTTTGAAGAGGTTGTTCTTCTGCATCACTCTGGCTCGTTTGGCTTCTGCCTGACAAGCCTCACTGCAATATCTTTGCATACCGCTTCGGGTTACAAAGGACTTGCCGCAAAAACTGCATTTTCTGGTTGCTTTCATACCGTTTTATCGTTTAATGGTTCATTTCTTCAATCCTATATCTCTGAAATGGTAAACGGATGTGAACGGAAGTCAACCATTGTCGCTTTTCTACACAGTGTGACTGTTTCCGCATATCGGGGCGGTTATTGTCGCTTGTCGTAAACGGTTGTAAACCCTTGTCAACTGTCTGCACGGTGTGACAAAAAACAAGCCCCGCAAATTCTCCACGTCAGAAATACGTCTCAAAAATATGTGGAAATTTGGGAAGCGACAAATGGCAACCGAAAAGTGTTAAATTTTAGAATATGCTGGTAATTAAAGATTTACACTCGGATATTTCTGATTAGTTTTGGTTGTTCTATGGTTATAAATACAGAAAGCAGAAGCTGCCAAAGAAATAAAAGTACACATCGATCAAATTTCCCGTTTATGTAATGAAATCTGAACATCATTGACGATCATGAGATCATGGCTCACGGAGCAATGATATCCTCTCTTATTCTGTCACATTATTTAGAAGAATGTACAAAAAAAGAACTTCATCTTGAACTCATGTCATTTCATGCGACTAGGGCTTGATCGAAAACCGGATATAAAGTATGTGAAAAAGAATGTAGAAGAACTGATGAAAGACTGTCCCGATGTTCACATTCTTATTACCCAAAGCCGTTTGTGTAAAAATGTATATGATGAAGTGGATTTCTTCCCACAAATAGGAAATGAGTATTATGCCACTGTTATCGGGGCTGTATTCCATGCGGATGAAATTATAACATCCTTACATTCTGATGAAATTTGTTTCCGAGGTATGGAACATACTCGAACTCTTACATACGGTGAAGCCGAGAATTTTATTGATAGCGGCATTGCATTGCTTCATCCGGAATGTATTCCGCTGGCGCGCACCGCCGGTATGGCTATTGTATTGATAAAAACACCGAAAGATACATTACGAATATCATCAGAAAAAACAGGAACAAAAGTAAAAAGCTGCTGTTTCACGCAGAGGTGTGGTCTTTGTCAAACTTCGTTCGTTGGGGATTCTTACTTCTTATCTATTTATTGGAAAAGTATTTGATGTGTTCGAGAAATATAAGGTTCCTGTCTATTTAGCGACTTCCTCTAATGTAAGTGTTTCATTGGCTGTGAAATGTAGCAACGACACATTACGCCTGATATATCGTGAATTACATAAGTATGCGGAAATAGGAATGGAAACAGAAATGTCTGTGGTCAGCGTTATTGGAGATCTAAATTGGGAAAAGCATACAGGGTTGGAAGCCAGAATTATAGAAACACTGAAAGAAATGCCGGTATGCATGATTTCATACGGTAGCAGCACTCACAATCTTTCAGTGCTGGTACGGGAACAAGATAGAGAAAAGGCAATTAGTGACACTGTGCAAAGCCTTTCTAGATATTCCATCAGAGAAATTTGATGTAATAAAGCAAACTCAATTACAAGACTCTTTTTGTTATGTGACCTTCCTGAGTAAACAGAAGCAACAATTCGTCCGACAAGGTATTTGTTGCTTTTGTTTTTGATTAAATAAACATTATTTTATCCTTATAGCGATTTGTACTTTATTGCCAATTCTATCACCTAAAT
>ENA-OQJT01000254-OQJT01000254.1-human-gut-metagenome-genome-assembly--contig:-NODE-254-length-13717-cov-1.286681_pt1 | contig 13717 bp, 14 predicted proteins | sample MGYA00242612_ERZ504779 | MGnify/ENA primary metagenome ERZ504779 (study PRJEB26092, sample SAMD00036366) | human gut metagenome | host: Homo sapiens | study: EMG produced TPA metagenomics assembly of...
TTCGATTTTTGTGATATACTATGGAAAAGATGAAAAGAAGGATTATAGAACTCATGCAAAAATATATGAACATCTTAACGAATACACCTTTGTTTCAAGGAATTTCAGAATCAGAAATTCTTCCAATGCTTAAATGTCTATCTGTCAGCATTAAAAATTATTCAAAAGGTGAATACCTGCTAAGAAGTGGCGATAAGGTACAAACTATCGGCATGATTCTATCTGGCCAGGCTCTCATAATAAATGATGATGTCTGGGGGAATCGCAATATTATTACAGAGCTGTCATCAGGAATGCTCTATGGCGAAAGCTATGCCTGCATCAGCAGTGTTCCTGCTCAAATCAGTGTCATTGCCAATGAAAATCTCACCGTCATGCTTTTCAATATAAATCATATTATTACAACCTGTTCTTCATCTTGCAGTTTCCATACAAGATTGATTCATAACCTGTTAGAGATAATAGCAAGAAAAAATGTAAGATTGATGAACAAAATAGATCATATTTCTAAGAAAAATTTACGTGACAAGATACTTAATTACTTGTCTGGCGAATCTATGCATGCCGGCTCTAACACATTTACAATCCCTTACGATAGGCAAGGGCTGGCAGATTATCTGAATGCAGATCGAAGTGCTCTATCTAATGAATTAAGCAAATTACAAAAAGAAGGTGTCCTCTCTTACAAGAAAAACACCTTCTCTTTGAAGTATTAGCTGGTTATCAGCTGATTTTCATCACCCATGACTTAGGCGCAATTTCTAAAGTGGCAGACCGTATCCTCGTAATGAACAGCGGACGTATTGTAGACAGTGGAAGCTTTGAGCATATCCGAAATCATTCTCAGGATCCTTACACCCGCTTTCTCATAGAAAAACGTTCTGCTGCAAATTCCCACAACTACTACGTTATCATACATCACTTTCTTCCCCTTTTATTTACTCTATTACGTAAGTATCTTTTCCATTCTTCTTTGCCTGATAAAGCAAACCATCAGATATCATGATGCATTCAGCTAATTTTCTCCCTGCTCCCTTCACACGATAAAGTCCGATGCTGCAATGCACATCCTGTCCCTTTTCTTCTGCTTTATCATGAATCTTTTTTCTGAAGCCTTCAATGCGTGCCGTTAATTCTTCCCTATCTCCGATATTCTGCAGGAAAAGAATATACTCATCACCGCCATATCTGCATGCAATGTCTGACGGACCACACATTTCCTGAAGTGCTGTGGCTACTTCGCGAATCCAGAAAACACCGGTTTCATGTCCATATGTGTCATTGACAGACTTGAAATTATCGATATCCATAAATCCCAATACTGCCATATCACTTTCTGACATATTTTCTAAACAGTTTCTAACCTGATCCACACCACTGGTTTTATTCCATAACCCCGTCATGATATCGTGGCTCGCTCTGTATTCGGAAATCAACAATTCTCTTTTTGCATCCAGCCACTGATCCGAAACCTGTATCATATGATTTACAGAAATAATCATGGATGAAAAGAAAATCGCCAGATTCTGCAGATACCAGGTATCAATAACATAATCAAGGAACGCTGTAGCTGTCAGGATACAAGCATATATCAGATACAAGCGAAATGTTTTTTTTGCTATATTGCTTCCTCTCCAACAGCAGGGCAGCTAATACTATCAAAATATCTAATGCAAGCAGAACCTTGATGATGCCCGCTTTTCCAAACGTCATCATGTTTTCTAGAATAGCTGTCAATAAGGCTCTGTGCTTCCTTCATTGTGATTTTACCTTCATAAACGGAATTACGTCCTCTTTTCTCTAAAACATACTTGTTTTTCGTATATTATTTTACAGTTACCAAATTATACAATCTCTGTCCTAACTCGTCCTCTCCAATTTTGCTTTCCAGAGAACCTTCATATACTATTTGCATCGTAATATTATCTGATAATTTAAGAGCTACAGCAACAGCCTGACCATTAAATGCCTCTACATGATATAAAAGTGCCGGAACAGATGCATTTCCTATTGATTTTGCCTCTGGATAATATGATTTAAACTCATCCCAAGTTATCTCATCAGGCACATAGGTATCTACGTTAATTCCCGTACCATCTGCTTCAAGTGATGCCATTGAGAAACATGCCAAATGTTTTCCTGTAGAAAATCCTCCTTCTGACATTGCTTCCTCCATGGTAGTCATAGTTGAATCCAATCCCTGAATGCTTTGCTCTTCATTGTTTTCATCATAATACGAACCTAAGAGTACATAATTTAATGGTACTTTAAAAGTACAAATATCCTCTGTAACTCCCATTGCTATTTCTGTAATACCTGTTGCATTCGGATATACACCTGTAGTATCTCCACTTGTAGTCTTTGTTTGTGCTTTAGATTCTGCAACATCACCTGGTTCTTTTTCTTCTGTCACACCTGTTTACTGCGTAGATTTCGTTGTAGGTTCAGCTTGTGATTCTGATGGTTTTTTCCCACATCCTGTCATAGTAATCATCATTGCCGCAATAACTGTCAAAATAATCTTTCTCTTCATAATCTTCTCCTTTAATTTAATTTTTCATTAGGCGTTTGCGAAACGCCAAACACCGCATAAATACGGCATTTTTTTGTTGTTAAAATAAAATATCTCCTCAAGGTTTATGGTAAAATAGAGTTGACTAGAAACTAAATACCAATCCACCTAAAGGAGATATACCTATATGATAACACATAAGCAACTCACTTTGGCAGAAGTTTTTGAAGATTATCAAAATAAATTCGACAACGATAAATATCCGTTTCTTTCTCTTCTTGACGAAGCCATTAACCTCGATGAAATTGTTCCTGTTTCTTTTGTTTCTCATTTTCATGCTCGAACCGGAAGGCCACGCAAGCACCAGCTTTATCCTATGCTCAAGGCACTTCTGCTCCAGCGTATTTTTTCAATCCCGACTGACACGCTCCTGATTGTGTTTTTGAAATACTCTCAGGAACTGCGTGATTTCTGCGGCTTCGATGTTGTGCCGGATGGTTCAAAATTCACTCGATTTAAACAGGTTTTCTTGGCAGACTTACAATCTATGTTCGATTATCTTGTAGACCTGACTGAACCGATATGCCAAAAACTGAATCCTGCTCTTGCCGGCATGACAATCTTTGATACCTCCGGTATTGAAGCATGGGTTACGGAAAATAATCCGAAGTATGCCAACCGTATTATTAAACAGCTGAAGGTTTTTAAGAAATCCCATAACCTTGATGATTCCTATGATCCTTACAAAGCAGCTTATGGTTCCATGCCAACCCATGCTGCAGCCACCCCGGCAATCCAACAGATGTACATCAATGGTCACTTCTGTTATGCCTATAAATTCGGTATCGTCACAAATGGACTTGGTATTGTCCGCGACATATCTTTCTACAACAAGGATTTTCTAACTGCACATCCTGACATTATTGTAGAAAAGAAATCAGATTCTCCAGATGAAGATAAATCTCTTGCCGACTCAAAAGCTCTGCTTCCTGTTTTAATTGATTTTTTTCAAAAGCATCCTTTGATTGAACCAAAGACGTTTCTTGGAGATGCCGCTTTTGATACGATTGAAATCTATAAGTCTCTTTTCGAAGATATCGGATTCCGTAAGGCTTTTATTCCTCTCCGGGTGAAACTATCCATGGAAGGGACGGACTACACAGTAAATGAAAATGGCATTCCCTGCTGTCCACATGATTCGTCACTTCCCATGAAACGGGAAGGAAGTAAATCTCATTTACGTAGCAAGCTTCCTACCATGAAATTTGTATGCCCAAAAATGAAATGGGAATACAATCCTGCCGACAAGTCAAAACGTCGGGTGTGTCACTGTGATAATCCATGCACCACTTCTTCCTGCGGACGAATGATTTATATTTATTCAGAGAAGAATCTCCGCGCCTATCCTGGTGTAGAACGAGGTTCACAGGAATGGGACGACACTTACAAGATCCGTGTAAATGTCGAAAAATCAATCAACCAATTCAAGGATAGTTTCTGCATTGCGAATCGCAAAACACAGAACGAAAAAACACTTCATGCTGATTTACTTCTTGCCGGAATTACACAGCTTGTTACCGTACTTGTTGCTGATAAAATCCACCAGCATCAATATATACGAAGTTTAAAACCTTTGATTGCCTGACCTTTTGGTATTTATAGCATTTTCTTCGCAGTCCATCTGGGAAGTCTTTTTGTCATGTCTAATTTTGATATCACCTGCTTCTCATCTTAAGAATCCTGCATTGCAGGATTCTTACCGCATTTTTAATTAGGATTGCGAACTTGTTTCGCAATTACCTATAGAAAAAATATAACACTCTTGTAATATCTGTTCCTAATTTACAACGAAGCTCAAATATACCGTCACCTAAATGTTTACTGTATGGTTCTCTTAATTCATTGCCATAATTTTCTAACATATCAACCAAGTGAAACATTTTCGCTTTCATTTTTGGTTCTAGAGTTATACAATAATTTCTTCTATAAAATATTGCAAATAATTTTTGATCTGCATTTGATAAAAGGGCACTACACCAGCAATTTGCCAAGTCTAGTACCCTTTATTTTTGTCATTATGCAATCTAATTATTCACTCCATGGTGCGCTGCCACACTATCAACGGTCAGTCCTTTGAATGTATATCCCTGACTTCTATAGTAATCAATAATCTGTGGCAATGCCTGTACGGTTGTATCTTTTGCATCTGTATCATGCATCAGAATATCAACATGATTTGCCGTGCAGGATGTTGCGTTTGAAACCAGTTTTTCTACTGGCACATTATTTCCGCTTGCGTCAGTAGAATCACAGTTCCAGTCAAAATACTGATATCCTTTGTCTCTCACTGCTTTCGTAAGTGTTGTCATCAATCCTTTGACATATTTTGCACTGACGGTATTGCTGGAACCTCCCGGGAAACGAATGATCATGGATTTCGTTCCTGTGATACTCTCTACCAGATCTGATATTTTCTGCAAATCTGCGAAGTATGCATCTTCGGATGAGTAAACTGTTGCATAATCATGTGTATAGGTATGAAGTCCAATCGAATGTCCTTCGGAAAAGGCTCTTTTAATCATATCATCATGTTCCCGATTATTTCCTGTAACGAAGAAGGTTGCCTTTGCATTTTTTTCTTTCAAAATGTCAAGAATCTTTCCGGTATTCTCTGACGGACCATCATCGAAAGTCAGATAAACAACTTTCTCATTCCAATCCGGATTCTCTTTCACTTTGATCTTTCGCTCAATCTTTGTCTCGTTTCCGGAACGGTCTTTTGCAAGATAGGTAACAACATAGGTTCCCGGTGTCGCAAAATCCACTTTATCAGCGCCCTGTACTTCCAATGTCGGCTCCGGATCCATATCGTCCTTTATCGTAACCCCTTCATTGAAGTCCATCGTATCGCCCTGTGCAAGTTCTTTATCATCTGCTCCTTCAATCGTCGGCCCTGTTGTATCCTCTTCCAAATTCAGTGTTGATTTGCCTTCTGTCTTATGACCGTCACTATCTGTTGCAACAACAGTTACTCCGTATTTTCCTTTCTTCTCCCAGGAATCCTGTCCGACAAATTCAAGTGTGACATCTGATGCATCTTTTACTGATTCTACAAAATCTTCCGGCTTGATATCTTTCGGAAGTTCTGTTGTATAACTGTCTTTCATTTTAAGCTCAGGTGCTTTTGTATCCTTAACTTCGACTTCAGCTTTTACTTTTTGTTTACCATAGACATAGTAAACCGTATATTTTCCTTCTTTATTCGTATCTACTTTCCCTTCTGTCTTCACATCTTTCACTTTTCCACCGACAACGAAACGGATGTTGGACATCAGATCCATACTTTCTTTCTTTTCCTGCGCGATCACTTTACTCCGTAATACAATCGGATTCATTCTAAAATAAGTAAATGTTGAAACTGCCGGAACTAATACAACGAGCAGAATCAATACAATTGCAATTCTCCTTCGTCTCTTGAGGCGTCGAATGCGTTGTTCATTCCTCTTGCGTCTCTCCCACTCTTTTCTAATGGATTCCTTGCTTTTTCCCATCGCGCCATAATGTTCATAAAACGCTTGTTCTTTCTTGCGTTCTTTTTCTTCTTTTGTTTCTTTAGACCACATGCTTATCCCTTTTTTCTTTTCTATTCTTAGAATCAGGAGCCAATCAAAATTGTCCCCTGACTTTTTCTTCCATATTAATCATAGCATTCCTTTTTTGCAGAAACAAGGGAACTTTGACAATCCTAAAGATTTATTAAGAATCTTAGTTACTGTTCACACACCACTATCCCGAGACATACAAGCCAAAATTCCATTGCCGCAGGCAATTTGGAATGAATTTTGGCTACGTTACTGTGAACGGAGTGAGCAGTAACGTATCTTACAGATTGTTCTTTAGGATTCTTCATCTTTCCAGTGTTTCAGACGCTTTACAGCATCTGGATTCTGTTTCTCAAGTCTTCGCTCCAGCCGCTCTCTTCGCTCTTCAATATGCTCAACAATCTCTGGATGCTCTTTCAGAAGACGATCTCTAAGTTTTCTTCTTCTACGCTCGATCAATTCAATGACGAGTTTTTTGTTTTCTTTTACATCACTTGGAAGATCATCTAAGTGAAGCTCCATTCTGCGGAGCAACTCATCTTCATCAAGTGCTCCAAGTGAATTCCAAAATTCCAGTTTTTCTTTGATTCCTTCTTCGGAAAGTTTCTCGAGATCTGTAATCTCATGGATCTGCTTCACAATAGAAAGCACTCGTTTCTCAATTTCTTTGACTGCATCATCACCAAATGCCCATGCAAACTCTTCCAGTGTATTTTCTTCTTCTGCAGGAAGGGAAAAATATTCTCTTCGCTTAAGTTTTTCGAGATCTTCTTCTGGAATATCCAATGGGCAAGGCTGCTCAATCCCCGCATCATGAAGTGCCGCAAGAATTGTTCTTCGCACAGCACCTTCTTTTATCAAATGTCCGATTCCAAGCTTTCTCATCTGATCGTTAACTTCTCTGGAATGTTCTGTGATATAGAACTTAATTCCACGTTTTTTCAGACTTGCTGCAAGCATTTCGAGTGCATCTGCCGCTGTAATATCCAGGCTGTTGATTGCTGATGCGTCCAGAATTACGACCTTTGTATCCTCTTTGATGCTGTTTTCAATATCTGAAACCAGCACTTTGTTATTTGCAAAGAAAAGGTTCTCGCTAAATCTGTAAATAATCACATGCTTGATTGGATATGCAAAACGGTTTCTCTCCAGATCATAATAAACTTCTTTTCCCGGAATCATTCCACGGAAAGATCTCGGAGGGTTTGTAGCCCTTAAAATCACTGCAACAAAGGATAACAGAATTCCGATCACAACTCCGTAAATCGTACCAAGGAACAGCACACCGATCCCTGCTGCAATAAAAATATAAAATTCATTTCTGCTTACTTTAAACAAGCGTACTGCAAGATGTGTCTCTACAACATTCATCAGTGCAGAGATTACGATTGCCGTCAATACCGGAACCGGAAGATATTCGATAAATCCGGTTGCACCTATAAGTACAACTGCCATGGTCAGTCCCGCTGTAATGGATACAACCTGTGTCTTTCCTCCATACTGTTCATTCATGGAAGTCCTGGAAATGCTTCCATTTACCGGACAGCAGCCAACTGCACCGGCAGCAAGATTTCCTGCGGCACAGGCAAGGATTTCCTGACGATCATCCAGTTCATATCCGTTTTTGGATGCAAAATTGTTCTCTGATAAAAGTGTCTCTGCCATGATCACAACAGCAACCATAAGCGCTCTTCCCACGGCCTGGGTAAGATTGATCCCTGTAAAATCCGGGAAAATAAGCCGCGGAAGCCCTGGTTGAACTGCCTGCAGAAGAACTACACCATACTGGTTTACATGAAAGACAATTGTCGAGAGAACTCCGGCAATCATAATAACGATTGCCATCGGGAACTTTGGAATCAGTTTTTTGGATACAATCAAGATTACAAGTGCTCCAATTCCCATTCCAAAAGACAACCAGTTTATCTTTGTGATTGCCTGAAAAATGTGTTCTGCAAGTTCTATGAATTCTCCAGTCCCCGCCGGGCTTCCCATCAGTTTCGGAATCTGCATCATAATAATTGTCACTGCAATACCACTGATAAATCCACCCATAACCGGTGTTGAGATAAAATCAACAATCTTATCTGCATGTAAAAGATAAAACAACAATAACCAGAGTCCTGTAAACAATGCAATCAATGGTACATACTGCAATGCCTGGGCTGATTCTGCCGTCACTCCAAGTGTTGCCAGTGCAGCTCCGACAATTGCCGCCGGTGCCGCATCTACTCCAAAGATAAACTGTTTTGAAGTTGAGAGCATGGCAAATAGCAGGATCGGCAGAACAGATCCATAAAGTCCATACACCGCCGGAACACCTGCGATCTGTGCATACCCCATAGAGATTGGAATTGAGACCGCTGCCATGATAATTCCGCTTAAAATATCTTTTGGCAAATATTCTTTTTTATAATTTTTTAATGTTGGAAATATTTTTACAGACACTTTTATGTCACTTCTTTCTTTTACTTCTTTTTTGCTGTTAATTCTCTACGCTTCCAAATGGTCCGATGTCTAGAGGATTCTGGTTCTGAACTGCGTCTGTCCCATCCGCATCTTCTGATATACCGTAACCTTTTTTATCACCTGCTGTCACTTCTTGAATCTTATCAAGAAAAACTGCTCCGTACTGTTCATATTTCTTAAATCCCATACCATGTACTTCAAGCAGTTCCTCTTTTTTGAATGGAACAAGTACACACATCTCATGTAATGTACGATCTGAAGCGACCATATATGGCGGAATTCCTTTTTTCTTTGCCAAAGAATAACGCACAGAACGCAATTCTTCGAATAATTCTCGGCTTTTATCTGTAAGATTCCCGAAACTCTCTCCCTTTCTATGAGACGCTTTCTTTCCACTTCCGGACTTTTTCTTTTCTGTAAGTTCTGACTTCTTGCAGCGAAGTTTCAATTCTCTCGATTTCAGTAATTCTTCTGACCGGTCTGTCAGTTTCAGGATCGCATAACGATCTGCGCTCTGTTGAAGGTATCCGTGTTCGAGCAGTGTATAAACTACGTCTTTCAGCCTCTGCTGAGAACATTTACTCTGTCTTCCATAAATGGAAAGTTCATTCATCCCTGCACTTCTGATCTTCGCTGTATTCGCTCCCGCCAGTGTGGAAAGGATCATTGTCATACCGTATCTCTGTCTGGATTCGCGCACACACTTGATCACGTCTGCCGCAATCTCTCCGACATCAAGCTCTACGAATTCTTCCAGACAATTGGAACAATTCCCACAATGTTCTTCTGTCTCCTGTCCGAAATAATTCAATATGTATTTCCTGAGACACATGCTTGTCGTACAATAATTACTCATCTTACGCAGTCGGAGAACATCCTGTTCCCGGATCACCCGGAGTTCTTCTTCTGTGTATTCTCCAATCTGCTCTTTACTATCCAGCAGGAGCTGATTGATCATGATATCCTGCGGTGAATAGAAAAGGATACATTCTGCCGGTTCTCCGTCTCGTCCGGCTCTGCCTGCCTCCTGGTAATAATTTTCCATGCTCTGCGGCATATTATAATGAAGTACAAAACGGACATTGGACTTATCTATTCCCATTCCAAATGCATTCGTTGCGATCATAATCTCTATCCTGTCATAAATGAAATCTTCCTGACTTTCATTTCTTGCCTCTGTCCCCATTCCTGCATGATATCTTCCGACAGAGAATCCGGCATTCTGCAATTCCAAATAGAGTTCATCTACATTTTTTCTTGTTGCACAGTAAATAATTCCACTGTCTTCTCTGTGCTGTGTAAGATATTCCTTAATTGCATCCTTCTTCCCACGCGCTGGTCTTACTTCGAAGTAAAGGTTCTCTCTGTCAAAACCAGATACATTTATATAAGGAGATTCAAGATCAAGTACTTCAAGAATATCTTCTCTTACTTTCTGTGTTGCTGTTGCTGTAAATGCACTGACGACCGGGCGTCTTGGAAGCTGGCGGATGAATTCTGTGATCTTCACATAACTTGGGCGGAAATCCTGTCCCCACTGGGAAATACAGTGAGCCTCATCGATTGTCACCATAGAAAGTTCTGCATGACATGCAAAGTCCAGAAACCGTGGTGTCAACAGACGTTCCGGCGCAACATAAATCATCTTATATCTGCCTGCCGCTGCCAGTTCTAATGCTTTTGTAATCTGCCGTTCTGTCAGTGCACTGTTAATATACGCTGCATGAACTCCTGCTTCATTCAGTGCCTTCACCTGATCGATCATCAATGAAATCAGCGGTGATACTACAATCGTGATCCCAGACATCAGAAGTGCCGGAACCTGATAACAAAGTGACTTTCCTGCTCCGGTCGGCATGATTGCAAGCACATCTCTTCCATTCAAGATCTGATCTACAATCTCCTCCTGCCCTTTGCGGAAAGAATCGTATCCAAAAATTTCTTTTAATATCTGTTTTTTACTACTGTTACTTTCCATCTTTTGCTGCCTTTCACATATTGTTGGCTTCCCTTTTTAAAATCCAAACATTGCATTCAATCGCTCCAGTCTTTCTTCAAATTCCGGATAAAACTGTGCTTCTTCCTCTGCCTGATAAGGCATCTGATAAAAGTTGCGAAGAACCACAACCGTCAGTACTTTCGCGTTCTGCTCATCAAGTTCTTTCATGCCTTCTTCACAATTCTTAAGAAATGTGTGCCATCTCCACACAAAATCTTCGTATCTCTTCTGATTTGAAATTCCAAGCCACTTCTTAATCTTCACCTTGCCACGTTCCTGCTTCTTACATTCATGTATCTGGATGAAATATTTAAACCCATCTTCTTCATAAATACGTCCAAGAGGGAACAAACGACAGATTCCCGGTCTGTATCCATGAATGGAACATCTTCCATCTTTCAAGAACGGACAGGCCTCTTCCTCTCCTTCCATCTTCAAATTAGGAAGTACCATCCCATCAACTACATTCAATTCCAGATAGTTTGCAAGCAGTGTATCAAAATTCTCTTTTTTCCCAAGTTGCAATCTCCACAGATCCATTGGATCTAATATGATGGAATCTCCCATTCCCTGGCAGCATGCGGAGCAGCCTTCACAGTCATGACAGTCCACCTTAACCATATCTCCAGAGGAATACAGACGTCCGTCTGAAATTTCATTAAGATCTACTTTGCGCTTCATTTTCTATCTATCTCCATTTTTTCTGAATTTAATCGTGTTCTATTAGTATAATACAGATGGACTGTTGGTTGCAAGAGCTGTGTTATTGTTCGCGGTTGGTCAACATAATTTACAAATGATACAAAAAAGTTGTTGATGGCACAGGAAACTACACTATCATCGCGCGCCCTGCTCATCAACAACTTTCCATTTCACATTATAAATGATTAATCAATCTTAATCCTCGTATCCGTTTGGATTCATGCTCTGCCATCTCCAGGAATCTTCACACATCTTGTTCAGATCTCTCTCAGCTACCCAGTGCAGTTCTTCCTTTGCCTTGGAAGCATCACAGTAACATGTAGCAATGTCTCCTGCACGACGTGGTTTAATCTGGTAAGGGATCTCTTTTCCACAAGCTTTAGAGAATGCTTTCACCATGTCAAGTACGGAATATCCGTTTCCTGTTCCAAGATTATATACAGATACTCCTGCTTTCTCTTTCAGCTTCTCTACTGCGCGGACATGTCCAACTGCGAGATCAACTACATGAATGTAATCACGTACACCTGTTCCGTCATGTGTATTATAATCGTCTCCAAATACACCAAGACACTCAAGTTTACCGATTGCAACCTGTGTAATGTATGGAATCAGGTTGTTCGGGATTCCCTTCGGATCTTCTCCGATCAGTCCGCTCTCATGAGCTCCGATTGGATTGAAGTAACGAAGAAGTACGACATTCCACTCCGGATCTGCTGTATGAAGATCTGTCAGGATCTGCTCCAGCATCCATTTTGTCCATCCGTATGGATTTGTACATGTTCCCTTCGGGCACTCTTCTGTGATCGGGATAAATGCCGGGTCACCATATACTGTTGCAGAAGAACTGAAGATGATATTCTTCACGCCGTGATTTCTCATTACATCACAGAGAACTAAAGTTCCGGCAATGTTATTCTCGTAGTATTCGAGTGGTTTAACAACTGATTCACCTACTGCCTTGAGTCCTGCGAAATGAATAACCGACTCGATTTCTTCTTTCTCAAAGATCTCGTTCATTGCTTCTTTGTCGCGGATATCTGCTTTATAGAACTTCAGGTCTTTTCCTGTGATCTGTTTTACTCTGTCTACAGCTTTCTCTGATGCGTTGTAAAGGTTATCTGCGATTACAACATCATATCCTGCATTCAAAAGTTCTACACATGTGTGGCTTCCGATAAATCCGGCGCCTCCTGTTACTAAAATTGCCATTTTAAAATTCCTCCTCTGAGCTTTATTGCTCAAATTGCTGCTCCTCACAGTAACTGTGTTCAGCAGCTTGCTTATCTTTGCTTTGTTGTCTCTGATTATAACACATCCACCACAAAAATCTTTATACGAATAGTTCCTCTTATGGTAAAAATGTTGCATAATCATTATGATTCACAAATTCTGTAACTGACAACACATAATCTAATCCCACAATTTCTGTGGATAAAGACCTTCGTCTTTCAAAGCCTGTACCGCTGCGACTACAACCGGCTTGTCTTCTTTGTATGTAACTCCATACCATTTATCTTCGGATTCAAGCACTCTTACGGTTGCTCTGCCCTCTGCCAGAAGGTCACTGACTACGGATGGTAGGAAGTACTCACATTTCATCGGATTCTCCTTAATACCTTTCTCAAGGAATGCCGGGAATCCTGCTTTAATCTCATCTAAAATACTTCTTGTGAATCCCCACATATTCATGGATACAAGAGTGTCTCCGTCGATAGTTGTCCATGTCTCTCCGTCGTCTTCTGAGAAAGCGATTCCACCGTCACGCTTCTCGATCTTTGTACGCTCTGTGATTCCAACCAGCTCTTTCGCCTCATTGAGTTCACATACGCCACGAGCAACATGTCCGTTATCTGTAACTGTATTCTTCAGACGATAACCTACCATTGTATAACGGTACTTATCATCATCTTCATGTGTTGTAAGGAATTCATAGATTGTCTCAAATGCATGACGTCCGTAATAATCGTCCGCGTTGATTACTGCAAATGGTCCATCCACCTCATCGATCGCACTTAAAACAGCATGTGCTGTTCCCCAAGGCTTTACACGTCCTTCCGGAACTTCGTAACCTTCCGGGAGATTGTTCAGATCCTGGAATACATACGCTACATCCATGATCTTCTCAATTCTCTTTCCAACAGCTTCTTTAAAATCTGCTTCATTTTCTTTCTTAATAATAAATACGACTTTCTCAAATCCTGCGCGTTTTGCATCAAAGATCGAGAAATCCATAATAATATGTCCTTCCTGATCTACCGGGTCAATCTGCTTCAGCCCGCCATATCTGCTTCCCATTCCTGCTGCCATAATGACCAGAACCGGTTTCTTCATAATGAAATCCTCCAAATATTTTTAAATATTATGTTGCCTGATGGCAATTACATTTCTATTGTATGACATATAGATAAAAAAATCTAGATGAAAATCAAA
>ENA-OQJT01000256-OQJT01000256.1-human-gut-metagenome-genome-assembly--contig:-NODE-256-length-13691-cov-0.752507_pt1 | contig 13691 bp, 18 predicted proteins | sample MGYA00242612_ERZ504779 | MGnify/ENA primary metagenome ERZ504779 (study PRJEB26092, sample SAMD00036366) | human gut metagenome | host: Homo sapiens | study: EMG produced TPA metagenomics assembly of...
TCCACTACTAGGCTTAGCATTTTTGCCTTTATTCTTTTTTATTGCCAGCAAATTTTATTATTAAAATTTATTATTGTTGTTATTATTATTTGCAGAATTATTATTTTTATGATTTACATTCTGCTGATTATTTTTTTTTTACTGTTTGTTGTTTATTATTATCTTTATTATTCACGATACTAGCTATAACCTCACGTTCTTTCTCGCCAACCAAGTTTAGGTTGTTACTAACATTAATATTATTTTTATTTAAAATATCAATTATTTTTACTATCTAAAGAAAACTCTTTAGCTAGTTGATAAATTCTATATTTGGACATTAAGCCACCCCCAGGGTTTTCAATTATCCAATATCTTTAAAATGGCTTTCTTAAAGCCTTCATCACAAATCGCTATAGCTGCTCTATCAGTTTTCCCAATAGAATTTGCCATCTCATCTTTTGTAAGTTCTGTATATCTCAACAAAACTTTACTATTTTTTGCCATTTTTTCATATTTAGCTTTTGTCGCATCAGCAACATCATTTGCCAATAATATCAATTTAATATTATTTTTACTGCTTAAAGCTTTTTCAATGACAAATTCTCCAGATATAACTTTACCAGCACGACATGCAATGCTTACAATATTTATTAATTTAACTTTATTGTTCATCAAGTTTGGCAAATTCCTCTTTTAGCTGTTCATATACTGAATTATCTATCTGACATTTAAAAGATTTTTCTAAACGACGCTGTTTCACTGCTGTATTTAGACATTCAATATTCTTACAAATATAAGCACCACGTCCAGATTTCTTACCTGTGAAATCTACACTGAATTCACCTTCTGGACTTTTAACTATACGAATCATTTCACGTTTATTATGAGGTTCTTGACAGCCCACACATAAACGAACAGGAAGTTTTTTCATTACTTATCGCTCCCTATTTATTATTAATCTACAGAAAAAGATTCTTCACTTACAACATTAACCATGTTCATATCGTCTGAATCAAAGCCTTCTTCTGCAGCTTGAGTTTCGCTCTTAATGTCGATTTTCCAACCAGTGAGTTTTGCAGCCAATCTAGCGTTTTGTCCTTCTTTACCAATAGCTAAAGATAATTGATAATCTGGTACGATTACTCTAGACATTTTCTTTTCTTCATTTACTGCAACAGATACAACTTTTGCAGGGCTTAAAGAATTTGCTATATATTTTGCTGGGTCTTCATTCCATTTTACGATATCAATTTTTTCGCCACGAAGTTCATCTACTACAGCTTGAACACGTAAACCTTTTTGACCTACACAAGAACCAACTGGATCGATTTCTTCATTTGCAGAAAATACCGCTATTTTGGAACGCATACCTGGCTCACGAGCTACAGATTTAATTTCAACTGTACCTTCTTGAATTTCAGGTACTTCAAGTTCAAATAATCTTTTCAATAAGCCAGGATGTGTACGAGATACTAAAATCTGAGGACCCTTAGAAGTTCTTTTTACTTCTACTACATAAACTTTAATGCGGTCATTATGTTTATATTGTTCTGTACTGATCTGTTCAGATGGTGCAAGTACAGCTTCTGTTTTACCAAGGTCAATAAATACATTATGACCTTCCATTCTCTGTACAGTACCAGTTAAAATATCACTAGAACGGTTAGAATATTCCTCATAGATAATACCACGTTCTGCTTCTCTAATACGCTGTACTACTACTTGTTTTGCAGTTTGAGCTGCAATGCGTCCAAAGTTAGCAGGTGTTACTTCTACTTCTACTACATCATCTAAAACAATGCTTTCACCAAATTGTTTTTGAGCTTGTAATAAAGAAATCTCTGTAACTTTATTTTCCACTTTTTCTACAACTTTTTTTCTGAGCGTATACATGAAATTCGCCAGTTGTTCTTTCTAAATACACACGCACATTAGAAGCAGTGTTGAAATTTCTTTTATAAGCAGATACCAATGCTGCTTCTACTGCTTCAAATAATACTTCTGGTGCTATGCCTTTCTCCTGTCCAACTTCTTTTAACGCATCTAAAAAGCCTTTATCTTTGGTTGCCATTTAATTACATTTACTCCTTAATCTTAATTTAAAAATCAATATGCAATCTAACTAAAGCAATATCTTTTAATGCTATTTCTCTAGTTTCATCAATAGTAATAATATCTTTTGTATAACCAGTTAATTTACCAGTTATCATTTTTTCACCATCAATAGCCTTATATAATGTAATATCCACCAATTTGCCCATTTCGCGTTTAAAATCTTTTTCTTTTTTCAACGCACGGTCAAGTCCTGGTGAAGACACTTCCAAAATATAGCGGTCATTGATAATATTTAATTCTTCAAGCTTTTCATCCAGTAGGCCGCTTACTTCCTGACAATCATCAAGGCCAATGCCACCTTCTTTATCGATGTATACACGTAAAAACCAATCACGTTCTTTTACATACTCTACATCAACAAGTTCATAATCAGTATTAGCTAAAAATTTCTTCAGCAATTTTTTCAACTGCTTCTTCCACACGATTTGCCATCGAAACACCTCCTGTAATATTATCCCCAATATAAAGTAAAGAGTGGGCGTCTACCCACTCTTTAAGGAATAATCAAATTAACTTCTTTAACTAGTATAGCATAGAAAATTTATCTATGCAAGATTTTATACATTTATACAAAAAATATCTCTATAAAATAATTTCTGCTATTTACAATAGCTTATCATCATTTTATTAAATTTAAATTATTTCATTTAACTTTTTCTTTTTCTGAGTTCATCTAATTTTGCCATGACTTCATCATTTATTCTTGAGCCGATTTCACTTCTTCTCAATGGCAATACATGCTCACCTGTATATTCATCGCGAATATTTTTTTTGCTATGTTTTATTCTTCGCCATAATTCATTTGCAGAAATACGATATGCTCCTGCTCCTAAAATCAAAGACTGCTCTGCTCCATCAGAAGTTACTACATATACTTCTCTACCATAATATTTAGTAGCTTCATATACACTGCGTTCAATATAACTATCAGCTGTCTCTTTTTCCTTTGTATAAACCACTTTACAATGTTTAGATATTTCTTCGACATTTTCTTCCGCATTAGTATATTGTGCATCAAAAACTATAGTAATATCATATTTTTCATATTGTCCATATTCCATTAAAAGATGAATTAATTTTTCTCTAGCAAAATCTAAATCATCATTGATGAATTTCTTTAAACTTTCCCATGCATTTATTATATTATAGCCATCTACTACCATGTATTTTTCATGTCGATTTGGTGTCAAATATGTTCTACTTCTATTCATAAGCTATTATTCTCCAATTCAATTTTTTGACATTTCTTATTATACCATAAATACTATTATCTTTGCTTTATACTCTTTCCTATGTTAAAATTTATATCAGTTAACTTTGAAATTATAGGAGGAATTCTCGTGGCTATTTTAGATATAAAAAAAGCTGGTGAGCTTGTTTTAAAACAACAAGCTCAACCAATTGAAAGAATTGATAAAACAATCCGTACTTTACTTGATGATATGGCAGAAACTATGTATAAAGCTAATGGTGTAGGTCTTGCTGCACCACAAGTTGGTCAATCTATCCAAGTAGTAGTTATCGATATAGGTGAAGGACTTTTAGAACTCATCAACCCTACTATTATTCGCAAAGAAGGCACTGAGATAGACACTGAAGGCTGTTTAAGTGTACCCGAAATTTATGGTGAAGTAGAACGTGCTGCTAAAGTAAGCGTTGAATATTTAAATCGTCGTGGAAAACGTCATCGCATTACTGCTACAGGACTTCTTGCACGTTGCCTTCAACACGAAATAGACCATTTACATGGAAGATTATTTATCGATATTGCCAATAATCTTCATAAAGCTCAAAAATAAGAGGTGTTTTCCATGCCAATAAAAAAATATTGTTTTCATGGGTACTCCAGAATTTGCTGTACCTTGCTTAGATATTTTAAATCAACACTACAATGTAACTGCTGTATATACACAACCAGACAGACCAAAAGGACGTGGTCAAAAATTAGCTATGTCCCCTGTCAAAGAATATGCTCTAAAACATAATTTACCAGTATATCAGCCAGAAAAAATCAAAACACCAGAATGTGTAGCTGAGCTTCGCGAATAAAACCTGATTTAATTATCGTTGTCGCTTTTGGTCAAATTCTTTCTAAAGAAATACTTGATATACCGCCACTTGGCTGTGTAAATGTACATGGTTCATTATTACCTCGTTGGCGCGGTGCAGCTCCAATCCACTGGTCAATCATCAGTGGCGATAAACAAACTGGTATCACTACTATGTATATGGACGTTGGTTTAGATACTGGCGATATGATATTAAAAGCTACTACCGAAATCACTCCAGATATGACTACAGCACAACTTCATGACAAATTAATGGTTCAAGGTGCTGATTTATTATTGCAAACAGTTCAATTAATCGAAGAAAATAAAGCTCCTCGTGAAAAACAAGATGACAATTTATCTTGCTATGCTAAAATGTTAAACAATGATAATTGTCGCATTGATTGGACAAAATCTGCCCAAGATATCCATAATTTAGTACGTGGATTGAATTCTTGGCCAGTTGCTTATACTACTTTAAACAATAAGAAATTTAAAATCTGGCAAACAAGAGTAACTACAGGAACTGGAAATCCTGGTCAAATCATAAAATTAACTAAACAAAGTATTATTGTAGCTACTGGTGAAGGTGCGATTGAACTTCTTGAAATTCAGCCACCTAATAAAGCAAAAATGCCAGCAAGTTCATATATAAACGGTCATAAACAAGAACTTGAAAATAATGTATCTTTTATCTAAACGTAACAAGCGAAAGTAGCCTAGCTATTTTCGCTTTCTTACTAATTTTTTACCAATTTTACACTACACGAAAGATTAGGATAAACTATATGTATAATGATATTTTAAAAAATACTAAAAAACGCTTATTTATAAAATTAGCTGCTATTAGCTTATTTAGTATAATGTTTCTCACCTATTTGATTATCTGGCTATGTTATCCACGCCTAATTGTCTTAGACTTAGCTTTTATTGCCCAATTAGCTTTTACCTTTGTTAGCATAGTATTTATTTTCTGTTGTCTATTCATTCTAAATATGATTTTCAACATAGCAAATATAAAAGCCTTTTCTTTTCTTGATAAATATATCTTCAATTTTATCAATTTTCTTTTCCCTATCATCATACTCTGGGGAAAAATATTCGGCATAGGACGACGTGAAACTGAACGTTCCTTTATTGCCTTAAATAACTATATACTCACACATAAAAACATCAAAGTAGAAGCTAAAGACTTATTAGTTATCTCCCCACACTGTCTACAACTAGCGACTTGCCCACACAAAATAACTCATGACATCAATAATTGTAAACATTGCAATCAATGTACTGTTGGCCCATTAATCGATATGGCAAATAGAATGGGTTTTCATTTCCGTGTGGCAACAGGTGGAACTTTAGCTCGTAAAATTGCCAAAGAACTCCGCCCTAAAATGTTATTAGCTATTGCTTGTGAACGTGATTTAACAAGTGGCATACAAGACGTATATCCTCTGCCAGCTGCTGGAGTTTTAAACATCCGACCTAATGGTCCTTGTTATAATACCACTGTAGATTTAGAATTAGTCGAACAAACAATTAAACAATTTATTAAATAACAAAAAAAGTTGTAATCACTTGATTATGTATCATTTGATTACAACTTTTTATTTCTACTGTTTTTTTAGCCATCAATTCAACATACATATCACTGATGGTTTTTTCTATATACAGGATGTAATTTATACGGAGCAATCTGCATTAATGGTTTTAATACAAAATCGCGATTTTTCATATCTGGATGCGGAACTATCAAATCATCTTCACTTATAATATCATCATCATAAAAAATTATATCTAAATCTAAAGTTCTAGGGCCCCAATGTATTTTACGCTCTCTACCTGCATGTTCCTCTACTTTTTGCAAAATCTGTAATAATTCATCTGCTGATAAAAGTGTTTCTATCTTCATAACACCATTTAAAAATACATCTTGTTCCACATTTCCATATGGTTCTGTAACAATTTTATCTGAAATAGCTACTATATTTATCTGTGGTAAATTGCTCAAAGCTTCAATAGCTTCATCTATAAATTTCTCTTTATCTCCTAAATTAGAGCCGAACGCTACAAAAGCTTCATGCCAGCCACGTTCAATTTCTACAGATACGGACTCAAATTCCTTTTCAATAGGTGCATGTGGCTTTCTAATTTCCAATAAAACACTTTTTACTAATTTAAACTCCAATAATAATGCCTGTGCTAATTGTTCAGCTACAGTTTCAATCAAATCATAAGTATGCTTAGTCATAAAATCATGAATAAAATCGCATACTGTTCCATAATTAGTAGAAGCGTCTAAATCATCATTCATGCCAGCTTTTCTTGTATTTGTATATAATTCAGCATTAACATAAAAATACTGACCTTTTTCTTTTTCTTCATCATATACTCCATGATAAGCATATACTTCTAAATTATCAATGCGAATTATATCCATCAAAAATTACCTCCAGCATATTTTATAGCTTCTGCCATTTTTATAGCTCTTAAATTTTCTTTTATATCATGAACTCGTACAAAATCATAATCTGCTAACACTGCCATAATAGATGTAGTAATTGTACCTTCTACTCTCTCATCAGCAGGTAAATCCAAAGTCAATCCTACCACAGATTTTCTTGAAGCTCCTAATAATAAAGGAAAATTCAATTTGTGTAGACTAGATAAATTTTTTAACATAATTAAATTTTGCTCATATGTTTTAGCAAAACCAATACCAGGATCTAAAATTATCTTATCTTTTTTTATTCCAGCATTTTGAGCAATATCTATAGTTTCTTGTAAATCCTCCACTACATCAGTCAAAAAATCTTTATAATTCGTATCTTTGCGATTATGCATCAAACAGCAAGCTACATCATTTTCTGCTATAACTTTTGCTAAAATATCATCATATTTTAAGCCCCAAATATCATTGATTAAATCAGCACCTGCTTTTATTCCTTCTTTAGCTACATTTCCCTTATATGTATCTAAAGATATTGGCACATCAAACTCTTTTTTCAAATTTTTAATAACAGGAACAATACGTGATATTTCCTCATCATCACTCAAAAGTGTATATCCAAGTCTTGTTGACTCTCCGCCAACATCTATGATATCTACACCCTCTTTTATCATTTCTTGCACATGAAATAAAGCTTTATCTAAAGAATTAAATCTACCACCATCGGAAAATGAATCAGGTGTTACATTCAAAATTCCCATAATATAAGTATGTCTACCAAAATCAAACTCTCTACTACCAATTTTCATAAAAATACCTCAAATAATTAATATTTTAATTTTAAATTTTTCTTTTCATCTTTCCAATTACAAATAGGCTCAACTTGACAACAAAAACAAGTCCTACTCATTTTATCTGCTCGATACAATAACCCATTTAAATTCTTTTCTTCACTAGTTTTACTATCTCTATGTTTTAAAATAGCTTCAATGATTTGATTTTTCTCTTCTACAGTGAAATCGCAATCATCTAAAATTAAAGGAGCAATCTGCGCACTAGATATTTCATGACCAATTCCTTGACGATATTGAATATGACGACCAATATCATGTAGTAAAGCTGTCGCATAAATCATATCATCACTAATTTTTAAATCTTCTTTTACATTTAAAATCATCATCAATCTAGCCACATCTAAAAAATGACCCATATCATGTCGGCAAAAAATACGATTTGTTTCCTCTTTATCTATCTCTTTATAACATTTCTTAAATATTCTATGTCGTATAATCGTATTTTTACAATCAAAATTCATCTTCTTTGCTCCCTAAAATTCTAAAAAAATACATATAAATCATTATAAAAGAAATCCTACAATAAAACAATAAAAAAAAACGACTTCTACTCAAATTATCATAGAAGTCGTTTTTTATTACACTAATTATTTATTTAATTTCGCAGTGATAATACGACGAGCAAATTCAATAATTAATAAAATATTTACTAACAAGCCGAGCCATTGGGCTGTATCACCAAAGCTATCGCCTACCATACGAAGTGGAGCTTCACTACCGCCAGATGTTACAGAAACAACGATTAACACCAGCAAGTAATACACCCATTAAGGATTCACCAACGATCATACCAGAGGCAAATAAGATACCACGACGATTGCATGTATCTACATCATCAGCAACATTTTGAGGGCTACGAACTTCTGCACGTTTACGTAAATAACGATTTACTACATAAGAAAGTACAGCACCTACTACAAGTGGCATCTGTAAAGTTGGAGGAAGATATATACCCATACCTACAGCAAGAGGTGGTAAGCTAAGATTTTTTTGTAGATTTTTTCAAGAGTACATCAATGATGATAATAATAATACCAAAGATTACACCATAAAGAATATATGACCAATCCATGCTATTATTGAAAATACCTTTAGCAATAGTTGCCATCAAAGTAGCCTGTGGAGCAGACAATACCTGATTTGGATCCATATCAGGACGAGGCATTGCACCTGGGAAACCATATGCTTCATAAAGTAAGTTGAGTACAGGAGCAATAGCGATCGCACCAGCGATACAACCGATTAATAAAGCTACCTGCTGTTTCCATGGAGTTGCACCAACAAGTAAACCAGTTTTTAAATCCTGTAAGTTATCATTAGAAATAGCGGCAATACTTGTAATAACACTTGTGATAAAAAATAGCAAATGCAGTAGCAAATAAAGTACCATATTCAGAGCTAAATAAACCTGCAAGGTTACCTAATGCTAATACTACAAGGGAAGAAACAATGATACCTAAAATACCAATACCAGAAATTGGACTGGAAGAAGTACCGATAAGACCTGCCATGTAACCGCAAGCAGCAGCTACGAAGAAGCCCATACCTACAGCAACAATAATACCAACTACTATGTACAACAAAGTCATACCTGTGGATAAATTGCCACCAGCTAAGAAGGAATAGAATACACCTATTAAACCGATAATGATTAATACGAATACAATACCAATGCTTTTTGGTGTCATATCTGTATCCATACGATGCAAATTATCGTTAGATACACTATTATCAGATACAGCTTTAATAGACATTTTAATACCATCTAAAATAGGTTTTAATAAAGTAATTAAAGTCCAAATAGCAGCAATACCAATTGTACCTGCACCCATAAAACGAATTTTAGAAGACCAAATGCTAGTAGCTACTTCACCGATATCTACACCAACTGGAATATCAGATATAGACATGAAATATGGTACAAAACCTAACCAAGTAACAACTAAACCAAATAAAATTGCTAAACCACTAGCAAGACCAATAAGGTAACCTGCACCTAATAAAGCAGGAGAAAAACCTAATGGAAGACAAGTTACTACATTTTTGCCCAAATGAATCCAATTCATCATTTCAGCGGAAAGATATCCAAATCCACTAGAAAATAGATTGATAAGTGCAGCGACAACACCACCACTTACAATATCTTTCATGCCAGTAACGCCTTTTTTCTCGCTAGCACTACCAACTTTCAAAATTTCAGCAGCAGCACGACCTTCTGGATAAGGCAAATCTGTATTAACTACCATTGCACGACGAAGTGGAATAGTGAATAATACCCCTAAGCATCCACCACATGCGCAAATCATTAAAGTTTGCCAAAATTGGAAGCCTTGCCAATAACCAATCATCAATAAACCAGGAATAACGAAAATTACTGCGGATAATGTACCAGCAGCAGATGCTTGAGTCTGTACAAGGTTATTTTCTAAAATATTAGAATCCTTGCACATACGCAAGATAGCCATAGAAATAATTGCAGCTGGAATAGCAGAAGAAAATGTAAGTCCTACTTTCAATCCTAGATACACGTTAGATGCAGTAAATACTATTGTTATAAATAAACCAAGTATGACCCCTCTAAGTGTAAGTTCAGGCAATTTTAATTCATGGCTCATGAAATCATGATTTTTCATAAATAAAATCTCCTTTTTTATAAAATCATGATATATTGTACAATAGTATTGTACAAAGTGCAATACTAAATACACATTAAAAACATTTTTATTTTTACATAAATTACGTAAAAAGCTCTTGTTTTTTTACTAAAATTTTTATATAAAGCAAACAAAAATCTAATAAATACAGATTGTTTTCTTAGAAATTATATTTTATTTATCATAATGTCCATATTAAGAAGAAAATATCAATTTCACAAGTTAACAATTTATTTATATCTATTAACAGCATAAACTTAATGTAAAGTTATATTTTACAATCTAGTATCCTGTTAAAAGACATTTTTATTTTATTATATTTTAGTAATACTTTAAATTTATTATCGAAAAAAATGAAAAAATATGCATTTATTATTAAAGTTATTTTATTGCTATTAAAACAAAAAACTCCCCATAAAATCTAAAAAATAAAATTCTATGGGAAGTTTTCCTAAAATAATTATTTAACTTCTTTATATTTATCAATCTGTTGATTTAATAATTCAATATCATCAAAATAATTTATTTTCATAGCATCTTTTACTTCATGCAATGTTTGTTGAGCTACTTCACGAGCTACTTCAGAACCTTCTTTTAAAATCTGATATACATAAGCAATATCTTTTTGATATTCTTTACGACGATTTCTAATTGGTTCAAATTCTTCTTGTAATACAGCATTCAAGAATTTTTTAACTTTAACATCACCAAGACCGCCACGTTGATAATGAACTTTTAATTCATCTAAATTATTATAATCAGGTAAATATTTAGCAAAATGTTCATCTTTGCAGAATGCATCTAAGTAAATAAATACTGTATTACCTTCTATTTTACCTGGGTCAGAAACTTTGATATGGTCAGGGTCTGTATACATGCTCATTACTTTTTGTTTAATGACATCAGCTTCATCAGATAAATAAATGCAGTTTCCTAAGGATTTACTCATTTTAGCTTTACCATCAATGCCAGGAAGACGTAAACAAGCTTTGTTATCTGGAAGTAAGATATCTGGTTCTACTAAAGTTTCTGTATTATACAACATATTAAAACGACGAACAATTTCTCTTGTCTGTTCAATCATTGGCTCTTGGTCTTCACCAACTGGTACAGTTGTCGCTTTAAAAGCTGTAATATCAGAAGCCTGACTTACTGGATAAGCTAAAAAACCAACAGGAATACTTGCTTCAAAATTACGCATTTGAATTTCAGATTTAACTGTAGGATTTCTCTGTAAACGAGATACAGTAACAAGGTTCATATAATAACATGTTAATTCACAAAGCTGTGGAATTTGTGATTGCACAAAAATTGTGGATTTTTTAGGGTCAATGCCACAAGCTAAATAATCCAAAGCTACTTCTAATACATTCTGACGAACTTTTTCTGGATTATCTGCATTATCTGTAAGTGCTTGAGCATCAGCAATCATAATGAAAATCTTTTCAAATTCTCCAGAATTTTGTAATTCTACACGTCTTTTTAAAGAACCTACATAATGACCAATATGTAAACGACCAGTAGGTCTATCTCCTGTTAAAATAATTTTACCCATAATTAACCTCCGCAATCTATTACTAATAAACTTTATTATTAATATTTATATATTTAATATAATATAGATTTAAATCTCTTTTGTAAATATCAATTTAATTAAGTACTTATTTTTCTTCATTATTATATATCCTTGATAAAGAAATTTTATATTATAATATAAGTAAATACTATTTATATTGGAGATGATTTTATGGCTAGAAATTTACCTCAACAATTGCGTTATGACAAATTAGGCCCTAATGTAGTAAAAGCTCTAACTAAACGTCATTTCGAAGCTTATTACTGTAGCACCAAAGAAGAAGCTTTAGCCCAAGCAATTAAATTAATTCCTGAAAAAGATGTTATTTCATGGGGAGGCTCTATTTCTATTGATGAAATTAATTTATTATCCTATGTAAAAGAACATTATCAAGTAATCGACCGCGATAGTGCCAAATCACCAGAAGAACGACTTGACCTCATGCGTAAAGCTCTACTTTGTGATACTTTCCTTATGAGTTCTAATGCTATCAGTGAAGATGGTCAATTAGTAAATATCGACGGTAACGGCAATCGTGTTGCTGCCATGATTTATGGACCTAAAAATGTAATTATAATTGCAGGTATGAATAAAGTAGTAAAAACTCTAGATGATGCTTATGCTCGTGCTAAAAATATAGCTGCTCCTAGCGTTGTCCAACGTTTTCCTAATGCTAAAACACCATGTAATCAAACTGGTGCTTGTCATGATTGCTTATCTAGTGATAGTTGCTGTGCTATATAGTTACTACTCGTATTTGTCGTCCAGCAAAAAAAATAAAAGTTATCCTAGTAGGCGAAAATCTAGGCTTATAATAAAAAGCTCTCAGAATATCTGAGAGCTTTCTTCATCTTTGTGATATAACTAAGCCAACAATAGCTAATATCATACCTATTAATTTATATAAAGTTATTGGCTCATTTAATACTAAATAAGCAGTAATTACTGTTACCACTGGACAAGCATATATATATACTGTAGTCTTTACTACACCTAAATACTTCGTAGCGAAATTCCATGTCAAAAAACAAATTGCTGAAGCGCCAATTCCTAAATACAACATATTTGCCAAATTTACTGGTTCCAATAAATAAATTAAATCAATATTAAAACCCATAAAAATAACTGGTGGTATCATTAAAATTACGCCATAAAGAAAAATTTCTCTTGTGATAACTATCATATCATAGCCAAATGCACAAATTTTCTTTAATACTACAGCATAAACAGCCCATAAAACAGCAGCTCCTAAAGCTAAGATATCGCCTTTAGGGTTGATATTCAAACTACTTTCTTCTAAGGCAATAAATACTATACCTATCATTGAAATTATAAATCCTACAATAAAAGGCCCTGTTATTGCGTGTTTTCGCAATGTAAAACTAGCTAAAATAGCAGCGAAAAAAGGCGCTGTTGATGAAATAATTCCAACATTTGAAGCATATGTATATGTCAATGCAATATTTTCCATCAAATAATATAAAGTAATTCCTGATAATGCTGCCACTACCAAATATAAACGATGTTCTTCATGCCTTAACTTCAAAGGTTCTGGTCTGATTATATATAAAATACTAAGACCAATTACAAACCTTGTTAATAATATCTCAATTGGCGAAAAATCTACTAATAATATTTTAGTGGATATAAATGTTGTTCCCCAACAAATGATTGTAAATAGTGCCAATAAATGACCTTTCATCGCTACTCCCATTAGTAAAGCCCCTTTTACATTAAATTTTGTTCTATATATTTCAAACAATACGCTTTATTTTCTAAAATTTTATAAATAGTATTATCGTATAAATACCTATCATGTTCTTGATTATAAAAAGCTTTACCTGTTTGAGTTTCTTTTATTAACCAACCTTGTTTTTCCATAAATATATAAAACTCTATTTTAGTTTTTATATTTAATTTATTTATATTATCAATTGTTTTATTAAATTCTCTATCAAATTATAAAATCCTTGTTTTTTTTCGGATAAATATATTTTTTTTATCTAAATCATATTG
>ENA-OQJT01000259-OQJT01000259.1-human-gut-metagenome-genome-assembly--contig:-NODE-259-length-13622-cov-1.057503_pt1 | contig 13622 bp, 13 predicted proteins | sample MGYA00242612_ERZ504779 | MGnify/ENA primary metagenome ERZ504779 (study PRJEB26092, sample SAMD00036366) | human gut metagenome | host: Homo sapiens | study: EMG produced TPA metagenomics assembly of...
CTCTTGGCAGAGGGTGAAGAACCGGCATATCGGCAGGGGCAAGCTGTAATTTCTCTTTATTAAGTATATAAGTATCTTTTAATCTTATATAATCATCTTCATTAAAGAAACGCTCACGTTGTACCCTTGTCATATAAAGCACGTCAAGCTCTGGGAGTGTATCTTCAAGGCTTCTTACTTCTTTATATACTGATTTATTAGGAATAAGAGTATCTTCTATAAGATAATCGGGAACTTTTAATTCTTCTGGTGATATAAAATAGAACTTATTGTCATTGAAACGTACAAGGCTGTTCACAAGAGAATGTACAGTTCTTCCAAATTTTAAATCACCGCAGAAACCAACAGTCAGGTTATCAAGACGTCCCTTTCTATGGCGTATTGTCATCAGGTCAATTAATGTCTGGGTTGGGTGGTTGTGACCGCCGTCACCAGCGTTGATAACTGGAATTGATGAATACATAGAAGCTCTTAAAGGCGCCCCTTCTTTTGGGTGGCGCATTGCAATAATGTCGGCATAACAGCTTACAACACGGGCGGTATCTGCGACAGTTTCGCCTTGGTGGCACTTGACTGGTTAGCACCGGCAAAGCTAAGGTCTTTCCTCCAAGGCTTAACATTGCTGACTCAAAGGATAAACGAGTTCTTGTGCTTGGTTCATAGAATTAAAGTAGCAAGCTTTTTTGCCGTCAGCAACGTGGCTGTAGGCTTCTTCATTAGAAGCAATCCTGTCAGCTAAGTCTAAAATGCTTATTGTTTCATTCAAGTGTAAAATCAAGAGGGGTCAATTAAATTTCATCATAGCCATTCTCCCTTTGTTAAATATTGGTTTCTCTCTGCCCCGACAGATATGAACTGGATTTCGTGATTAAGCAGCTTTTCAAGCTTTTCAATATAATTTTCTTGCATTATCAGGAAGTTCATCATTATTGTGCGGTATTTTGATATGTCTGTAAGCCAGCCTGGCATAAGTTCAACAACAGGCTTGTACATATCTATATTGTCTGTCGGGTCAAATTCTGTTACGACAGTATTTTTATATTTATAACCTGTTATAATAGGGATTTCTCTCATATAGCTTAAGATATCTAATTTGGTTAATGCTATTAAATCTGAATTCTGGCATTTAAGGCCGTAAGCACTGGCAACAGCATCAAATGGTCCGACACGCCTTGGTCGTCCTGTAGCAGCACCATATTCGCCGCCGTATTTACGAAGGAGCTTCTGCCATTCTTCAGACATTGCATTTTCTGCAACAAATGGACCAGCACCTACACAGGTTGAATAAGCTTTTAAGACACCGACAATATGGTTAAGTGGGGCATAAGGTATGCAGCACCTAAAGGGCCAATAGGCAGCTATTGTAGATGAGCTTGAAGTGTAGGGGAATATACCATAATCAATATCCCTCATGGCGCCAAGCTGGGCTTCCAGCACTACCTTTTTGCCCTCTGACAGTGCCTGTTCCAGAAACTCACCCGTGTCTGCAATATAGGAGCCAAAGAGTTCTGCCTGTTCCTCACACCAGGTGAGAAGAGCAGGGTAAGACATTGGCTCCTGATGATAGCAGCCTGCAAGCTCCAGGTTTTTTGCCTCCAGCATGGTTTTTAATCTGGCTTTTACGGAATCCTCTTTTAAATGAAGCAGATCCCCCAAGACGAAGGGTTTTCTTACGGTACTTGTCACTGTAGGCGTAGGCGATTCCACGGCGGGTAGAGCCAAAGGCGCTGCCGGTTTTTGCCAGCCGGTTTTCTTCTAACTCATCCTGTACCTTGTGCCATGGCATGGAGATCGTGGCACGCTTTGAAAGCTTCAGATGATCCGGTGTAACCCGGATTCCTTTTTTCTCTATTTCATGGATTCCCGGGAAAGATGTTCCAGATCGACTACCATTCCGTCCCCGAGGACACCATACCACACCTCGGATGTAAGATACCAGATGGGAGAAGATTTAAGACAAATTACCTGGTCGGTGACCACTGTGTGACCTGCGTTGTTGCCGCCCTGGTAGCGGACTACCACATCTGCCTGCTCCGCTAAAGATCGATCACACGGCCTTTTCCTTCATCGCCCCAGTTTGCACCAACTACTGCTTTTACCATTTCAAACCCTCCTGCGTATGTTTGCTTGTAAATAATATTAATCAGCGGTACTTATAACCATTACCGCCTTAAGAATTATACTATACTTTTGCAGGGTTGTAAAACGTTATTTCGCATTTTTTTATTTAAATGTCAGAAATATTGTATTTCTGCGGTAAAAGTATTACAATGAAAAGTAAATCAGGCGGTTTTCCCCTGAAAGCAAACTGTTTATCATACTATTTTAGTATGAAACAGTATCAAATTTAGTTTAATAGAAGGGAGACTATAGAATTGAAAAAAATTAATCAAATGGATAGTTGGACTTGGCACTGTTGGTACTGCAATCGGACTTCTTGCTGTTCGTCTGATCAAAAAGTCAAAGAGTACATCCTCTGATATAAAAGCAGATAGCACCGACAGCAATAAAGAGGAGACGGATTCCGATACATTTGATCTGGATCAGGATCTTGAACCAACACAGGAAAGATCTTATGTATCTTTGCAGGCAGCCCAACCGGATGATTTAAGCGAATAATAAAAAGGAAGCAGATAGCTCAATCTTACACTTAATAAAATTGAACTATCCCGCTTCCTTTTTATTTAGATGCAATCTGTTTTTCTATCATCTATTCCCATGCCTTACAGAGTAGTTGAACAGCTGCACGGATTTTCTCCTCATTCATGTTTGCATAACCTAACAGAATCACAGCTTTTCCTGTATTGCCTTCATTCTCTTTTACACAATACTCGGATAAGCCATAAACTCTGACACCCTGTTTCGCCGCTTTTTCAATCAAATCCTTTTCCGAATCATCCGTCTTAAAATGCAACAACAGGTGAACACCTGCATTTTCTCCGGAAATTTCCAGAATCTCCTTCATCTTCCGAAGGCTGCTGATCAGAACATCATGCCTGTTCTTATATAATGCGCGTGTTTTATTCAGATGTCGCTCATAATAGCCTTCTTCCATAAATTTCTGAAGAATCATCTGATCCACCTTGGAGACAGTAGAACTGATGAATCTGCATTTTTCCTGATAAATTTTCAAAATATGTTCCGGAAGCACCATATAACTCATTCGAATAGAAGGTGCCAGTGATTTAGAAAAGGTACCTGTATAAATCACTTTCCCATTGCTATCACTTCCCTGCAGTGCCGGAATCGGCTTTCCTTTATATCGAAATTCGCTGTCGTAATCATCTTCAATAATATATCTGTCTTCTGCCCCATCTGCCCATTTCAAAAGTTCCATTCTTCTTTGGATCGGCATAACACATCCAAGTGGATACTGATGAGACGGCATGACAAATGCAATATCCGCCCCTGATTTCTCTAATTCATCAATCCGCATCCCGCTTTGATCCATATCAACAGTACAGACTTCATAGCTTAATCGTTCAAACAAACGATAGGCTTGTCCGTAGGTCGGATTTTCCAGCGCAACTTTATGACAATTTCCAATCACTGTTGTCAAAAGCATAAGCAGATAATCGCTTCCTGCTCCAATAATGATCTGATCCGGATGACAGTGTATTCCTCTTGCCTGATGCAAATAACTGCTGATCGCATTCCGAAGTCCATATTCTCCTTGAGGATTCCCCAATCGGAACATCTCTGCCTTATCATCTATCAGACATTCTTTGGATAATTTTCTCCAGACATTATACGGAAAACTGTTGAGATCCACACCGTTCGGAGTGAAATCATACGCATATTCTGTCACTCCTGAAGAAATCGGTTCAACTTTGATCTCCGGTCTCTTCTGAAGCTGATAGATACCTTCGATCTTTGCGACAAAATATCCTTTGCATGGGATCGCCTCCACATACCCTTCCGACAGGAGCTGTTCATATGCAAGTTCTACTGTACTCCTGCTCACCACCAGATGCTTACTCAATGCTCTTGTAGATGGAAGCCGCTCTCCACTCTGTATTACGTTATTCTGAATCTCTTCCTTGATAAATTCATAAATCTGTTCGTACAGCGGAGTTTTTGATTTTGGCTTCAAACTCATTGTCAATTCATACATTCTTGTTCTCCCTCTGCATCACACCTATAACTATGAAAAACTGCCGTGAACAATTTCTCATTGTGATCACGGCAGTTCGTTTTTTTATTTCTTCGGCAGTTTGAAAGAACTCTTCAGGGAAACAATACGGTTAAATACCAGATTCTCCGGTGTAGAATCCTTTGCATCGATACAGAAAAATCCGTTTCTTACAAACTGGAAGCTATCATAAGCTTTCGCATCTGCAAAGCTTGGCTCCACATAAGCATCTTTGATAATCTTCAGAGAATTTGGATTCAGGTTCAGAGAACCATCCTCTTTATTGTATACACCCTTCTCTTCATCTACAAGGTTCTCATACAGTCTTACTTCTGCTTTCTGTGCATATGGTGCCGGAACCCAATGAATTGTTCCTTTCACCTTACGTCCTGTAAATCCACTTCCAGCCTTTGTCTCAGGATCATAAGTACAGTGAACTTCTGTCACGTTACCATTCTCATCCTTTACAAAGCTTTCACATTTCACAAAATATGCATGCATCAGACGAACTTCATTCCCCGGGAACAAACGGAAATATTTCTTTGGCGGTTCTTCCATGAAGTCGTCTCTCTCGATGTAGAGTTCACGACAGAACGGAACTTTACGCTGTCCAAGTTCTTCGTTCTCCAGATTGTTCGCAACATCCAGATATTCAACTTCTCCTTCCGGATAGTTATCGATCACAAGCTTGATCGGATCAAGCACAGCCATCATACGGGAACGCTTCATCTTCAGATCCTCTCGGATACAGTACTCAAGCATCGCATAATCAACAGAACTCTGGCTCTTGGAAATACCACACATATCAATAAACATCTTGATTGACTCCGGTGTAAATCCTCTTCTTCTGAGCGCTGCGATAGAAACCAGTCTTGGATCATCCCATCCATCAACAATCTTATCTTCTACGAGCTTTTTAATATAGCGCTTTCCTGTTACAACATTCGTAAGATACAATTTTGCGAACTCAATCTGACGCGGTGGGTTCTCGAATTCACATTCTCTCACAACCCAGTCATAAAGCGGTCTGTGATCTTCAAACTCAAGTGTACAGATGGAATGTGTGATTCCCTCGATTGCATCCTCGATTGGATGAGCAAAATCATACATCGGATAAATGCACCACTTATCACCTGTATTGTGATGTGTCATGCGGGCAACACGATAAATGATCGGGTCACGCATATTGATATTCGGTGATGCCATGTCGATCTTTGCACGAAGAACTTTCTCTCCGTCTGCATACTTTCCTGCACGCATGTTTTCAAAAAAGTTCAAGGTTCTCTTCTACAGAACGGTTTCTATATGGGCTTTCCTTTCCAGGCTCTGTAAGAGTTCCTCTATATTCACGCATCTGTTCTGCTGTAAGATCACAGACAAATGCTTTTCCTTTCTTGATCAGCTTCACAGCGCACTCATACATCTGATCAAAATAATCGGATGCAAAATAAAGATGATCCTTCCAGTCAGCCCCCAGCCACTTAATATCCTCTTTGATAGACTCAACAAATTCTGTCTTCTCCTTTGTCGGGTTCGTATCATCAAATCTCATATGGAATTCACCATTATACTTCTCTGCCAGTCCATAATTCAAAAGGATAGACTTCGCATGACCAATATGAAGGTATCCATTCGGCTCCGGCGGGAAACGGGTGCATACATGATCGTAAACTCCTTCTGCCAGATCCTTATCTATCTCCTGTTCAATAAAATTCTTTGAAACTGTTTCGTTCTCCATATCTTCCTCCTACTAACCATAAGTACCATCCGGATGATCTGTCACATTCCTTCGGAATTGTGATTTATCCTACAGGCTTTCATGCTCAATATCTTATCACATAAAAAGAACAACCACAAGAGATTCTTTTTCCGCTTACAATCTGCCTTTTAATAATTCATAAGCCTGTGCCAGAATAGCCGCGTGATCCACTGCAATTCCTCCACCCTCTTTTACAACATAGTATTTTTCTTTGACCAATCCTGTCAGCTCCTTTTTCTGAACAACTGCATTCATTTTCTGATCCTGGTTCTGAATTGTCAGATGATATTCCGTCTTTTCCCATCCATCTTCTTCATATACTGTCTCCGGTTCCATCTCTATCTCAAACCATGCTGCATCTGCCGCATCATCTCCGGCCTCTACACTTACATCCGACTCCTTTACGATAGAAAGATACGCACTTGTAATAATCCTTGCTCTCGGATCTCTCTGATAATCTCCATAACAGGCAAACTGTTCCACCGGAAGTCCGCTGACTCCGGTCTCTTCCTGCAGTTCCCGTCTTGCTGTATCCTCCAGATTCTCCCGCAAATTTACAAATCCTCCCGGAAGAGCCCAACAGCCAATACTGGGATGATTTCCTCTCTTAACCAAAAGCACCTTTAATCGTCCTTCTTTCAGTGCCTGTTCATCTTTATAAGAGAAAACAACTGTGTCTGTTGTACAACACGGATTTTTATATCGATATGGATCATATTCTTCCAGAAATTCTTCCAGTGTCTGTCCTTTCCCATTCCGTTCTCCTGTCCCATAAAATGGTGTGATATCTTCTAAAAATGATGCCATATCCATCTCTCCTTTTCACTTCTTTCAAAGCACTCCCAACATACTCATCGGTTCAAAAAAAACGACCGATTTCTGTCAAAAGATTTGCAAAATAAACACAAGTTCCTGCTTCTGCCTCCGGATGTGATCCTTGAAAATCATAACACTGTACTCCCACAAGCGGCGCATGTGCCTTCTCCCAATCCCGTTCCAGAATCTCATGAATCTGTTCTTCATCTTCTTCGCCGACCCGAAGAAAAATCTCGATGTTCTGCCTCATCGCATCAAAAAAATGATAAAATTCCGGCAGATATTCTTCCATCTCCCATACAAACTCCGTAAACGTCTGTAACACATCTTTCAGTTCTTTTAATTCACTTGTTTCATAATTCTTTTCGCTCATACGGCTTCCCCTTATGCAGAACCCGTCACCTTGAACCACCACTTCAATCAAATCCAGTATAACATATTTCATGACAAGTGAAAGAATTCTCAACAAGGAATTGCATTTTTTCTTCAAACCCGTAAACCTATAGGAAAATCTGCAATGAGATTTCTGTTGGAATCTATGAAGATTTGAAGATCTGCATCGCGAATCTGCTGAAATAAGAAAAACCCCGGAAACACCGCATTCACGGGCGATTCCGGGGAAAGGTTCAAAGCTGTCTAGGGGACTTGAACCCCCGACCTCCGCCTTACCAAGCGACGCGCTACCGACTGCGCCAAGACAGCTTATTGCGTTCCAGCAGAACGCAAAATTAAATATACACTACTTGAGTTTGATTGTCAAGTTAAAGCTGATCTGAATCCAGCAAAATGGTAAATGGCCCGTCATTGAGCAGCTGAACCTTCATATCAGCTCCAAACTCTCCGGTCTGTACTTCATCCACTGATTCCCTGCATTTTTCAATGATATATTCATACATCTCATTCGCCATATCCGGTTTTCCTGCTTCAATAAAGCTTGGTCTGTTTCCTCTCTTACAGTTTGCATATAACGTAAACTGTGAAACCAAGAGAAGACCTCCGTCCACATCAGCAAGCGAAAGGTTTGTTTTTCCCTGTTCATCTTCAAAAATACGAAGTCCGATCATTTTTCGTATCATTTTGTCTGCAATCTCTTTTGTGTCAGTATCTGCTACTCCAATCAAAACAAGATACCCTTTTCCAATCTTTCCTGATATCTCACCATCAATCGTAACAGATGCCTCTGTTACTCTTTGTATTACAAATCTCATCTTCTCAAACCTCTGTTTTTTTTATTATTTGTTGTCAGACAAATCAACGTCACAGCACTCACTGTCATCGGAATACTGATCAGGATAATCATTCCCATTACTATTGCCGGAAGGAATCTGCTCTCAAGATCTACGATCAGCGTTCCCATCAGATTATAGAACATGTGCATCAGCATGGATGCCGCCAGGGTGTTATAGCGATGCGCCACAAATCCAAGTGCAAACCCCAAAAGTGCCGCATAAATTCCCTGTACGAGATTTTGATGGAACACTCCAAACAGAACCGCCTGTACAACATTCGCCAGGATCCAATGCATTCCGGCACGTTCAAGATATTTCTGGATCAAACCCCGGAAAATCATTTCTTCCACAAGAGGTGGAAGAATCAATGTACTGAAACCCACATCAGCGAATATTCTGTCAGGCCGGAATTTTCTATCAGATTCTGATAATTATCCATCGCATCCGGAAGTGACCGTGCTACAATTGCCAGTATAATACTGGTCACGTGTATCATGCCAAAAGTAAACAGCGCGATTAAAACGCATCCGTCCAATCCGACTCTTCTGCATTTGCCTGGGATTGCACGGATTCCTCCTTCACGCAGCTGAAAAGCAAGATAATACCATAAAGCAGGAATAGGCAGAACCATAAGGTACAAAATTGCCGATACCAGATTCAAATGACTCATCAGGAACTCATAAACCACCATTGTTCCATTGTTTCCCCATAACCAGAGACCCGCCAATTGCGGCCAGGTAAGAAATGATGTATCCGAATTTGTTAAAGCAGATCATGATCACTAGAAAGACTGCAAGTGCCAAAAGGTAATTGTATTTTTTCTTCATCCGTATTTCTCCTTTACGGCAGAATCTTTTGTGCTTTTGTCTTGATCCGCTGAAGTGCATTGTCCACTGACTTCGGACTCTTTCCAAGCAATTCTGCAATTGTTCTATAGTCGGTTCCCATCAAATGCAGATAAAGAACATGATTTTCTAATGGACTGAGCAATTCTTTCAGCTGCTCCGCAAAAGCTTCTGTATATTCTTTTCCAAAATAAAGAACTTCCGGATCATTCTCCTTCGATGATTCTATCGTGTCAATTAAAGGAAGACTTCTCCCTTCTCCTTCCTGTTCACTGTCTTCATACAGCGAAATATAGGAGTTCAAAGGCAGATGCTTTTTTCGGTTTGACGCCTCAATCGCTGAGTACATCTGCCTGGAAACACAAAGTTCTGCAAAACTTGAAAATGATGTTTTCTGCGTTACATCAAAATCCCGCACTGCTTTGATCAGACCGATCATTCCTTCCTGGATCAGATCCTCGTTCTCTCCACCCAACAGATACATTGCACGCGCTTTCTTTCTTACCATGGATTTATATTTCACCATCAGGTAATCCATAATCTCCTGATTTCCATTTTTGTAATCACATAAAAGCTGCTCATCTGTCATTCTGTCATACTTACTCATCCGATTATCACCTGTTATCACTCTTTTTTCGAGCAATACTCATATTTATTTCTGCGAAATCCTCTGTCTTACGATCTCATAAGCAAGAACGCCTGCTGCCACAGATGCATTCAGAGAATTAATCTGACCTTTCATTGGAATTCCTGCAACGAAATCACAGTTTTCTTTCACAAGGCGGCCAACGCCCTCACCTTCATTTCCGATCACAAGACCGATCGGTCCTGTCAGGTTCAGGTCATACATCTGCTCGCCATCCATATCAGCACATACAAACCAGAGTCCTTTTTCCTTGAGTTCTTCCATTGTCTTCACAAGATTCGTCACCTTTGCGACCGGTGTATAATTCAAAGCTCCGGCAGATGTCTTCGCAACTGTCGCTGTCAGACCAACTGCTCTTCTCTTTGGAATAATGACTCCGTGTGCACCTGCAAGGTTCGCTGTACGAATGATCGCGCCAAGATTGTGCGGATCTTCAATATTGTCTAAAAGAATCAGAAACGGAGCTTCGCCTCTCTCTTCTGCCAGCTTAAGCATATCGTCAATCGTAGAATATTCATATGCTGCCGCATGCGCGATTACACCCTGATGCTTCCCAGTCTCTGAGAGCTGGGAAAGTCTTTCTTTTGTCACAAAATTGATCAGTGAGCCATGTTTCTTTGCCTCACGTACAATTGTTCTTACCGGTCCGTCCTGACATCCGTCAAGAACATAAATCTTGTCGATTGTACGTCCGGAACGAAATGCTTCCAGTACAGCATTTCTCCCCTCGATCACAAATGTATCTGTTCCCTGTTCCCTATTTTCCTGCATGTTCTGCTCCTTTATCATTTTTCTCTTTTTCGATGCTTTCAAGTCCTATGCTTACCAGCTCTGTCAGTCTCTTATACTGTCCTGTCAGATATAAATGACCGATCAGCGCCTCGAACCCTGTCGCTCTTCTGTAATCTGTAATTGACTGATTCTTTGCCGGAGACACAGATCGTGCATTTCTTCCTCTCCGGTAAACTCCATGTTCTTCCTCATTCAGATGCTCCTGCATGGAACGCATCATAAAGGACTGTGCTGATGCCTGCACATACTGGCTTGTCTCTTCATGAAGACGGTGGACCGGCCTGTTTCCACGACCAACCACCATTGTCTTAATGATCAGATCATACACGCAGTCTCCCACATAGGCAAGAACCAGCGGAGAGCACTGCTTTGCATCAATCTCTTTCATTCCGGGAATTGTCCGGATATACTCTTCTAACCTGCTGTTATGCTCTTTTCCATTGTACCCCTTCTCTTGTATCTTTCAAAATGATACCTTTCGCAAGAAGTTCATCTCTGATTTCGTCTGCTCTTGCAAAGTTTTTCTCTTTTCTTGCTGCCTGACGCTCTGCGATCAGTGCTTCAATGTCAGAATCAAGAATCTCATCTTCTTTATCAACAATAATTCCAAGTACTTCTGTCAGTCTTACCAGACGGTCAAACAGATTCTCAAGATACTCTTTGGAACTGTCTTCGTCTGTCATCGTATTAATGAATTTTACAAGATCAAATACTGCAGCGATCGCATCTGCTGTATTGAAGTCATCATCCATAGCGCTCTCAAAGTTTCCAACATATTCTGCTGACTTTGCAAACTTCTCTGCTTCTGTCTCTGCCATATCTTCTGTCTTCGCGCTTCCCATAAGGAATTTCAGACGATCAGCTGCTGTAATGATTCTCTCAAGTCCGCTCTTTGCTGCTTCCATCAATTCAGCGCTGAAGTTCAGTGGACTTCTGTAATGTGCGCTTAACATGAAGAAACGAAGTACCTGAAGGTCATACTTCTCACTGATCTCGCGAACTGTGAAGAAGTTTCCAAGAGACTTGGACATCTTACGGTTATCAATGTTCAGGAACCCGTTATGCATCCAGTATCTGGAGAACTCTTTTCCGTTCGCTGCTTCACTCTGTGCAATTTCATTTTCATGATGTGGGAAGATCAGGTCTTCCCCACCTGCATGAATATCGATCTGCTCACCAAGATATTTCTTGGACATCTCTGAGCACTCAATGTGCCATCCCGGACGTCCCTCACCCCATGGAGAAACCCATGCAGGTTCGCCTTCTTTTTTCGGTTTCCAGAGAACAAAATCCAGAGAATCTTCTTTCTCATCCTCACCGCTTACAAGAAGGGCACGTCCGCCTGACTGAAGATCGTCAAGGTTCTTATGGGATAATTTACCATAATCTTTGAACTTTCTTGTACGGTAATATACAGTTCCGTTCTTCTCGTATGCGTAGCCTTTCTCAATCAGTGTCTCAATCATGCTGATCATACCGTCAATCTCTTCTGTTGCAAGCGGATTCTTTGTTGCCGGCTCAATATTCATGCCGTCCATATCTTTCTTGCACTCTGCAATGTAACGCTGTGAGATTTCTTCTGCTGTAACGCCTTCTTCGTTTGCTTTCTTAATGATCTTGTCATCGACATCCGTAAAGTTAGATACATAATTCACATCATAATTCTTGTATTCAAAATATCTGCGGACAGTATCAAACACGATCATTGGTCTTGCATTTCCAATATGGATGTAATTATATACAGTCGGACCGCATACATACATCTTTACTTTTCCTTCCTCTAGAGGAACAAACTCTTCTTTTCTTTTTGACATTGTATTATAAATCTTCATCGTTCTTACTCTCCTTATTTTCTTTCTCCACACATCGCATATATTTTATCATAGATTCCAAGCGTTTGTGAAGTTTTATATTCTCTTCCTGCAGTTCTCTGATATCTGTAAGTACCGGGTCCGGTAAATGTACCTGATCCATATCACTTCTTGGGACTTTCTTGTTGTCCATGCGGACGATTCGTCCCGGCACACCGACAACTGTACAGTTCGGTGGAACCTCTTCAAGCACTACAGAACCAGCTCCGATCTTAGAATTTTCTCCGATTGTAAAAGAACCCAGGATCTTTGCGCCGGCGCTCACCATAACATTATCTTTCAACGTTGGATGACGTTTTCCCTGTTCTTTTCCGGTACCGCCAAGCGTAACCCCCTGATACAGTGTTACATTATCTCCGATGATCGTAGTTTCTCCGATGATCACACCTGTTCCATGATCGATAAAAAGTCCCTTTCCAATTGTTGCACCCGGATGGATCTCAATCCCTGTCTTACGCGCTGCTCTCTGAGAAATCCAGCGTGCCCAAAAATAATGCTTTTTCAGGTAAAGCTTATGCGCCACTCTGTAGCTTAAGATTACTTTAAAGCTTGGGTACAAAAATACTTCCATGTTTGATTTGATCGCAGGATCTCGCTCTCGGATCACCTCGATCTCCTGTTTGACATAAGATATCATTCCCATATTTATCATTCCTTTCTGATTCAAGAATGCACTTAACACCCTAAGCGGAACGTTTTTTGTATATTAGGCAATCACTTTTCGAATATACAAAAAACTTCGTCTCAATCTAGAGACGAAGTTCTATCCGCGGTTCCACTCTAATAAAAGAAGTTATACTTCTTTCACTTTCACGCACGTAACGTGTGCCTGACGTATCCTGCTACTCCATTCACAGGATCGACTCCCGGGGGCACTTCACAGTTTCTTCTCTCAAAGGTGCTTTCAGCCGGTGACACCTTCTCTCTATGAGTCCAAATCTCTGTTACTCTTCCCGTTCTTTGTCTTTCTCAATTCTATTGCCAATATTTATTGTTTTCAATATCTCTATTATCTTATGCAAAAAATCATTTTTTGTCAACTATTATCTCTGCCGATCAACTGCATTTTAACATTTTATTCAGACAATCTCATTCAAAAATATTGGACAGAAGTTCTGAAGTTTCCTCAGTTCTTCCTCTAGTTCTTCTGTAAGAATTACGCTTTCCTCTGCACGTATTTCTTCAGGAGTTTTGTATCCAAACAATATTTCCGTCAATGCTGCAATGGAAAGTACTCCCTGTGAATCTTCCGTTTCAGACATACTCAGGCTTTCTTCTCCTTTTGAGCTACTGAGTTTCCAGATCCTGCTGTTCTTATGAAGAATCGGATCGATCACCGCAAAAGAGCAATGGATCTCACATTCTGACGGGATTTTCATTTTAGAAAATAGTTCCTGTAAATGAACGATCCTGATCATAATAAGCGGTTTTTCTTTATATGCAGACGTTTCATCATCTAGCCAGTCAGGTGCTTCCTTAAGCCCATAAACCGAAACCTTTTCGTTCCGGTTCTCTAAGACCATCCACCGACG
>ENA-OQJT01000260-OQJT01000260.1-human-gut-metagenome-genome-assembly--contig:-NODE-260-length-13600-cov-0.768797_pt1 | contig 13600 bp, 20 predicted proteins | sample MGYA00242612_ERZ504779 | MGnify/ENA primary metagenome ERZ504779 (study PRJEB26092, sample SAMD00036366) | human gut metagenome | host: Homo sapiens | study: EMG produced TPA metagenomics assembly of...
GACCGCACAGCACTCAAAAATGCATAGAGAAGAAAAGGAGAATTAAAATGGAACTGCTTAGAGTAGAACACTTATCAAAAATATACGGAGCCGGAGAAAATCAGGTCAAGGCTTTGGACGATGTATCATTGAGCGTGGAAAAGGGAGAGTTTGTGGCAATTGTCGGGGCGAGCGGCTCCGGAAAATCCACACTGCTTCATCTGCTTGGAGGTGTTGACAGACCAACAAGCGGAAAGGTGTATATAAACGGCACTGATATTTTTGCAATGAATGATGATGAGCTTGCCATATTCAGAAGAAGACAGGTGGGTATCATTTATCAGTTTTATAATCTGATACCTATATTAAATGTGGAGGAAAACATGGCAATCCCGATGGAGCTTGATGGAAGAAAGGTGGAAAAAGCACAGATGGATGACATGCTTTTGCGCCTTGGACTTACAGAGAGACGCACTCATCTGCCAAATGAGCTTTCAGGAGGACAGCAGCAGCGCACATCTATAGGAAGAGCCCTTATTACGAGACCGTCTATAGTGCTAGCGGATGAGCCGACTGGAAACCTGGATACCAAGGCCAGCAACGAGATTATGCATCTTTTAAAGACCTCAAACCGTGAGCTCAACCAGACAATCATTATGATTACACACAATATGGAGCTTGCAAAGGCGGCTGACCGCACAATAATGATAGAGGATGGTAAAATCAGATGAATTTGATGAAGACACTCACATTAAAAACTTAAAGCTCAACAGGAAAAGAACTATTGTCACGATAGTCGGAATAATTCTTGCAACAGCGCTTTTGTCGGCGCTTGTCACACTTGTGTCAAGCTTTCAGTACAGTATGATTGAATACCAGAAGCAAAAGGGCGGCGACTTTCATGTGAAATTTTCGAATGTGAAAATGTCTGAGCTTTCGGAGTTTAAAAACAACAGAAATATTGAAAGCACATTTGAGAACAATGGGAATGGGCTTTGCAAAGCTAGACGGCTGCAAGAATGAGGATAAGCCGTATGCATATGTCATGGCAACAGATGAGGCCGGCTTTGAGAGAGGCTGCTTTAAACTTATAGAGGGGCGCATGGCAAAAAATGAGGATGAGATAGTCATTCCAAGGCACTTAAAGACAAACGGACGAATCGACATAAAGGTGGGAGATGAGATAACACTGGATGTCGGAAAGCGATATGATTCAAACACCGAAGGTGTCATATCGGAAAACAGCGCATATGAGAATGAGGCAGAGACACTTACCGATACTGTGACAAAGCACTACAAGGTGGTAGGCATCATGGAAAGACCGGGCTATGGAATGGAGGACTATAGTGCCGCCGGATATACATTTGTCACATACTCTGATGAACTGGCAGCAATTGATAACGGCACAAAGAGTGAGGCAAGCGAAGCTGACACTACACTCACAGTGTACAGCAGATACACTAAAAAGGCTTTAAGAAACAAGGATGCTGTGACTGCTGATATAATTGGTGTGGATGAAAAGCTGTTTGAGAAAGCAAATAAATCATCTGTTGAAATGTCTGCTGAGGAGAGTGACAGGTTTCTTAAAGAGATGGAAAATGCAAAATATGATATATATATGAATGGATACCTTATAAGCTATGAGTGTGTTTTCCCGATTGACGGTTCATTTAAAGCACTGTTTACAGTGGCCGCTGTTGTGGCTTTGATAATCATACTGACATCAGTGTACTGTATCAAAAACAGCTTCAACATATCAATCACTGAAAAAATCAGGCAGTATGGCATGCTTGCAAGCGTGGGTGCTACGAGGCGCCAGATAAAAAGCAGCGTTAAGACAGAGGCAGCAATGCTTGGAGTGGTTGGTATTCCTGTAGGTACCATGAGTGGTATTTTGGCATCGCTTATACTTGTCAAGGTGGTAAATGCGCTGTCAGCAGGCTGGCTTAACTTTGCTTTGAGCTTTCATACTTCCCTGCCTGCACTTATTCTTGCTGTGATAATGAGTATAGCAACCATTTATTTCTCAGCAACAGGCAGTGCAAGAAGGGCGGCAAAGGTCACACCGCTTGAAGCAATAAGAAACACAAAGGAGATTAAAATAAAGTCAGCAAAGCTTAAGACCCCAGCGATTATAGGCAGAATCTGGGGTATCGGAGGCGTTATCTCATATAAGAATATAAAGAGGAACAATAAAAAGTACAGAACCACAGTGACATCTATTGTCATCTGCTCAGTAACCTTTATTGTGATATCATACTTTATGTCTATGGCCTTTAGCAGGGTTGGGATGTCATATGCTTCAACAGATTACAATATCGGAATAAATATGTCATGTAAAAAGGACCTTGATATTGAAAAGCTCTCTAAGCTTTTGAGTGGCATTGAAGGAGCTGAGGATTATCTAGTTGGAGCTGGCTATGATTTCGATGTCAGTAAGCCGGAGTATACAAAGGAATATGGAGAGTATTGCGGGCAGCTTTATGATGACAGTGAGGATGTCTCACAAGAGTTTTTAATCACAGTTTTGGATGACAAATCGTATGATAAGTATGCGTCCGACGCAGGCATAAAAAAATGCAGCTGCAGGAGCAATTCTTGTGAATAAAGGCACATTTGATGTGTATAATGAGAATAGCTCAAAATACGTCAAAAAAGAGATGGAGCTGTACAAATATAAAGCAGGAGATACAATCGAGTGTGGCTATAATGTTTATGATGATGCTTCTTCTGATGACAATGCAGCAGAAGGCGATACTGAAAGCAGCACAGATGATAATAATGCAGTGGAAGGTGATACTGAAAGCGGCACAGAGGATAACAGTGGATACGTTGACGAGGAAACAATAAATAACGGAGTCAGAAAGACTGTGGATGTAACTATTGCAGGTGTCACAGACAAGGTACCGATCGGTTATAATGGCAATAGCAATACCACGCTTTTGTTTATGAACCAAAAGGCTTTGAAAGCCTATGGGGTGACGGCAAGAACGGTAATGAGATTAAACCGGGACATGCGTCATATTCGGCATATGTGGTTGCAGAAAATGCAGATGAATATCAGGATACATTCGAAAAGGAGACGGAAGGAAATACTGAGTATTCGCAGATTAGTTTTTATGTCAGCAATCTGGATAAGGAGATGCGCGATGAAAAGTCTCTCTTTACACTGCTTGGAGTATTTGCATACGGACTTATTGTGGTTATTGCCTTAATAGGAATCACAAATATCATCAATACCTTAAGCACCGGAATGGAGCTTAGAAGCCGCGAGTTTGCAACACTAAGAAGCATTGGAATGACAGATAAGCAGTTTGCTGGAATGGTCAGGCTCGAGAGTGTATTTATATCTGTAAAGGCACTTGTAATAGGTGTACCGCTTGGTATTTTAATAAGCTATCTCTTATGTGTTATGATGAACAGGATGGATGACGCAATCATTTATGAGCCGCCGTATAAAGCAATTATATTGTGTATAGTGGTTGTAATAATGCTGATTTATGCTATCATGAAACTATCAATGACGAAGCTTAGACACAATAACATTATTGAGACAATCAAAAATGAAAATCTGTAGGAAATGCGGGAGCTGATATGAAAAAAATACTTCTCATAGAGGACAATAAAGGAATAACAGAGGGACTGTGTGATACCTTTACAGAACCTGAATATGAGCTTTTGACAGCAGGCAATTTAAAGGAGGCTGGGGCGCTTTTGAGTGAGCACCCCGGCCTTGTGCTGCTTGATGTGTCGCTTCCGGATGGGAACGGCTTTGATTTTTACAGCGAAAGGCTGGAAAAAGAAAAACACCGGTGATTTTTCTTACCGCAAGGGATGAGGAAAATGATATAGTAAAGGGACTTGAGCTTGGAGCGGAGGATTACATCACAAAGCCTTTTTCAGTAAGAGAGCTTGTGGCGAGAGTAAACCGCGTATTTTTACGAAGGAAAAGTGATGACAGTTCATCTGTCATACACGCAGGAAGCATAAGCTATGATTTGGACAAAAAGGAAGCAAGAAGGGCTGGACAGGTGATTGCTCTTTCAAGTCTTGAAAACCGCATACTTGATCTGCTTTTCACCAATCACGACAAGGCTGTGTCCAGAAATGCCGTGCTTGACTGCATCTGGGAGGCAACAGGCAACGATGTGTACGACCATACAGTGACTGTCTATATGAAGCGCATCAGGGCAAAGCTTGGTGAGGATGTGATAAAGACTGTGAAGGGAATCGGGTATCGTGTTGATTCAGATGAAGCTCTTTAAACAGTATCGACCGACAGAGACAGTTCCCGGGGGAAAGCATGAGAAAGAAGAAATATAATTTAGAGAACAGAAAACATTTTTGTGTATTTTGCGATAATATATACATGTATAAGTGTGACGGTTATGGCTTTTACCGTCTTTTTCCAGTTACAGGGCATATACGAAAAACTATAACGCCACAGTGGCTAAGCTATGTGCACTCATTCATGAAAAATATCCCGATGTATCAGATGGCAGCATAGCCGCGATTCTAAATGACAGCAGCTTCGATAGTGATTATACAAATTTAAAAAGCGCAGAGACGCTCTTAAAAAATACGGCATTGATATGGAAAAGGATTCCGCGGTTTTGTCAAATGAAAAAGCGCTTAAAGGAGCGCTTTGGCTAGACATATTTCTTGTTGTGCTTTTTGCAGGGGGCTTTTGCCTTTACATTGTGCTTATAAGATTTAGCTTTAAAAGACAGGTCAGACAGGCTGCGGATTATCTGCGCCGCATAAATCAGGGAGACTACAGACTTTTTATGGCAGATAGCACAGAGGGAGAGATTTCTATACTAAAGGGAGAGCTTTACAAGACAGCAATCTATTTGAGGGAGTCTGCGGAAAATGCAAAGGCAGACAAGCTTTTGCTAAAGGATGCGCTTTCTGACATATCGCATCAGCTTAAGACACCGCTCACATCACTTTCGATAAATCTGGAAAATCTGGAAGGAAATCCTGATATGGCACCTGAAAACAGAAGCAGGATAATGCGCAGGGCAAAGCGTGATGTGGATAATATATCGCATATGGTGCAGGCTATCTTAAAGCTTTCAAGGCTTGAAGCGGATGTTGTGGAGTTTGATGAGAAGGATACGCTGCTGTCTGAAATTGTGTCTGAGGCAGCTGACAATGTTATGGCACTTTGCGATTTGAGAGACATAAGGCTGTCCATAGATGAAGGCTCTGATAAGGATGCCTGTATACATGCTGATGCATACTGGCAGTGTGAGGCCATTACAAACATAGTAAAAAATGCAGTAGAGCACGCAGAGAGTGAGGTAAGATAGCTTTTACAGGTATGAGATGTATGCAGAGATAACAGTGCAAAACGATGGAGAAGCCATAAGTGATGAGGACAAAAAGCATATTTTTACGCGTTTTTACAGCGGCAGCGGACAGCCGGCAGACAGCATCGGCATAGGACTTTCGCTCGCGGAAGCAATTGTGCGTCATGACAATGGATATATCCTTGTGGAGGATTGTAAAAAAGATGTATTAAATGAAAAAAATGAATGCAGTGGCACACGCTTTGTGGTAAGATATTTGTGATAAGTTGAGAAAAATTATCAATAAATACACTAGGAAGCGATAAAATGACACTAAAAGAACTTGGCATAGGACAGAGTGCCAGAATACTTACAGTAGGCGGTGAGGGCGCACTGCGCCAGCATTTCCTGGATATGGGAGTAATCCCAAAGGCCGAAGTGACAGTTATCAAATTTGCACCGATGGGAGACCCGATGGAGCTTCAGGTGCACGGCTATGAGCTCACATTGAGGCTTGATGATGCGGCACAGATTGAGGTAGAATTAATTGACAGCCGTTCAAGAAAGCATGAGGGCCCTAAAAGATAAGCAACACAGCCCATCCCGGACTTGGCGAGGAGGGCAAATACCATGTGAAGGGCAGTGGCAATCCCCTTCCGGAGGGTGAGAAGCTCACGTACGCACTTGTGGGAAACCAAAACTGCGGCAAGACAACACTTTTCAACCAGCTTACAGGCTCAAATCAGCATGTGGGCAATTTCCCGGGAGTGACGGTGGACAGAAAGGATGGCGCAATCAAAGAACATCCGGACACATCAATCACTGACCTGCCCGGAATTTACTCAATGAGCCCATATACGAATGAGGAGATTGTGTCGAGAAACTTTGTGCTCGATAACAAGCCAAAGGCCATAATAAATATCGTAGATGCGACAAATATCGAGAGAAACCTGTATCTGACCATGCAGCTTCTTGAGATGGATATACCGATGGTTATCGCACTCAATATGATGGATGAGGTGACGGCAAACTCAGGCTCAATCGATGTAAATAAAATCGAGGGACTGTTAGGAGTGCCTGTTGTACCGATTTCAGCCGCGAAGAATCAGGGTGTTGATGAGCTGGTGCGCCATGCGATACACATTGCAAAGTATCAGGAGCGCCCGGGCAGACAGGATTTCTGTGATGAGAATGATTTTGGCGGTGCCGTGCACAGATGTATACACGCGGTCAGCCACCTGATTGAGGATCATGCAAAGCTCGCCGGAGTTCCGATTCGCTTTGCTGCTACCAAAATTATCGAGGGAGATGCGCTTATATTAGAGCAGCTTCATCTTGATGAGAATGAGAAAGAGGCAATAGAGCATCTGATTGTCCAGATGGAGAAGGAGCGAGGCCTTGACAGAAGCGCTGCAATTGCGGATATGCGCTTTACATTTATTGAGAAAATATGCGAGAGCACCGTGGTAAAACCGAAGGAGAGCAGGGAGCGTATCAGAAGTGAGCGCATCGACCGTGTTCTTACAGGCAAATACACGGCAATACCGTGCTTTATAGTGATAATGCTTGCTGTATTTTATCTGACCTTCAACGTAATCGGAGCAGGCCTTCAGTGGCTTTTGGAGCAGGGCATAGGAGCACTGACCGCGCTTACGGATAAGGCACTCACAGCGCAGGTGTGAATGAGGTGCTGCACGGACTGGTAATAGACGGCATCTTTCAGGGTGTCGGAAGCGTATTAAGCTTTTTGCCGATTATCGTGACACTGTTCTTTTTCTTATCCCTTATGGAGGACAGCGGATACATAGCGAGGGTTGCATTCTTCATGGACAAGCTCCTTCGTAAGATAGGACTTTCAGGGCGAAGCATAGTACCAATGCTCATAGGCTTCGGCTGTACGGTGCCAGCTGTCATGGCGACACGTACACTGCCAAGTGAGAGAGACCGACGAATGACTATACTCCTCACACCGTTTATGAGCTGTTCAGCAAAATTGCCAATTTATGCATTCTTTGTTAGTGCATTTTTCCCGAAGCATGGCGGACTTGTCATGGGAGGTCTGTACTTCCTTGGAATAATTGTCGGAATACTTTTCGCATTTATCTACAGAAAGACTTTGTTCAGGGGTGACGCAGTGCCGTTTGTCATGGAGCTGCCAAACTATAGGATGCCGGGCGCCAAGAATGTGTGCCAGCTCCTCTGGGAGAAGGCAAAGGACTTTTTGCAGAAGGCATTTACAGTAATACTTATTGCCACAATGCTTATATGGTTCTTACAGAGCTTTGACATACACTTTAACATGGTAACAGACTCAAAGGACAGCATGCTTGCCGCTATTTCAAGTGTTATCGTGCCTGTCTTTAAGCCTCTGGGACTCGGAGACTGGCGTATATGCACATCACTTATCAGCGGACTCATGGCAAAGGAGAGCGTGGTATCAACACTTGAGATACTGTTTGGCGGAACTGTTACGACAGCACTCACAACACTTTCAGCTGCATCTCTTCTGGTGTTCTCGCTGCTCTACAGCCCTTGCGTGGCTGCTATAGCATCCATAAAGAGAGAGCTGGGTGCAAAGTGGGCAGTCAGCGTGGTGCTTTTGCAGTGTGCGATTGCATGGGTGGCAGCATTTATTGTAAGAGTTATTGGACTGCTTGTGATGTAAAAAAACTGATTGAATAGTTACAAAAAAATATAAAAGGAGATATGTGATGGAGATTAAACTGGAAAATGAATCACTTGAGCTCACGATAAACAGCTTCGGAGCAGAGCTTAAAAGCATCACTGGCAAGGAAACTGGTACACAGTATCTGTGGGATGCCGATGAGAAATACTGGAAGAGAAGCGCACCGGTGCTTTTCCCGTTTGTCGGTAGCTTAAAGGACAAGAAGTTTACCGTTGATGGGACAGATTATCCGATGGGACAGCACGGCTTTGCAAGGGATATGGAGTTTGAGCTTGTGTCACAGACAAATGATGAGGCATGGTTTTCACTTAAATCAAATGATGAGACTCTTGCAAAATATCCGTTTGAGTTTGTGCTCGAAATCGGCTATAAGCTCTCAGGCAGTGAGATAAAAGTGACCTGGAGGGTGACTAATCCTGCGAAAAAGGATTTACTTTTCTCAATAGGTGGTCATCCGGCATTTATGTGTCCGGTCGCAGAGCAGGGAAAACAGTCAGACTATTATCTAAAGCTTGACACAGACAAAGCAATCACCTACGGACTTATCTGTGACGGAGGACTTTTAGACAAGGATGACAATCTGCTTAAGGTGGATGAGGATGGATACTGTCAGATAGATGAGCATATGTTTGATAAGGATGCGCTCATAATAGAAAACAGACAGGCTTCAAAGGTGAGCCTGTGTACACCGGATAAGAAGCCATATCTTACGGTGTCCTTTGATGCGCCTTTATTTGGTCTGTGGTCACCGGCAGGAATGGGAGCACCGTTTATCTGTATTGAGCCGTGGTACGGCCGATGCGACAGAGCAGGCTTTGTCGGAGAATTAAAGGACAGGGAGTATGGTAATTCGCTGGCACAGGGTGAGAAATTTGAGAAGTCATATACGATTGCAATTGAGATGTAGATTTTCTTGTTCTCAATGTGACTTAAGACTTAAATAGTTACAAACAAAAATATAAGATATAGTTAGAATCATGGGACTGCGATATATTGTAGTCCCATGATTTTTGTATTGACAAAATGCAAGATATGAAATATATTATACTTAACTAGTGACTAATAAACAGTAGAGTGTTAATCAGTAGAGAGGGTGTTATAATGCAAAAGCAAAATTCAAAAAAGAAATTTTTGGAGAAACTTTATATTAGCTTATCATTTTATTTTGGGGATGATGACTGTGATAGTTTAATTAAAGACTATGAAGAATGGTTCGAAAATGAAGAAATGGCTGAAAAAAGCGAGTACGAAATATGTTCCGGCTTAGGAAAACCGTTTGATATCGCGAGAAATTTATACAAAGATTCAAAAGAAGGAAAAGAGCATACGTTTCCATTGAAGAGTAGTGTTTTATTACAGACAATTGCCACGCTGGTTATATATTATGTGCTATGCGTCAGTTTGTTAAGATACTTTGATAAAAACGGCTGGAATTTTTATCCGGTTGCTCTGATAGCTAATGTTCTAGTATTTGTTGCAGGTTTGTTTATTCTTAAAAAATCAAAATTAACATGTGATATGCAATTTAAAAACCATCTGTTATTAATCGGATTTATTCTTTTTTATTTTATTAACAGAGGTATTTCTGGTAATGAAAAATAATGAGGCTGGCTTAGGGAGTTATTATGTGGTATTAGTTACAACAGCTATAATTATTCTGAGTTGTATTATTATTTACATCATCTTAAAGAAATATATAATAAACAGGGAATTGGGTTTTATAACGATATTTCATATACTTGGTATTATTACCTGCTTAATGTATTTTATAAATCAGTTACATATGTTTTATATAGAAAGAATGCTTGGGCTTGAAAAAATAATAGCATATAGTAGTTTATTATATATTCAGATACTGATTTTTGGGACAATTTTATTGTTAAAATTAAAATTTGAAAGGAAATCATAAATGGATTCACAGCTAAAAAGAGGAATCTTAAATATATGTATTTTACAGCTTTTAAAACAAGAAGACAGATATGGATACGATATAATTAAAATATTGCAGAGACTTTTCCCGGATACAGATGAAAGCACTATTTATGCCATTCTAAGAAGACTGAATAAAGGAGGGTTGACGGAAGTATATTACAGTGAAAAATCATTGGGACCACAGAGAAAATATTATAAAATAGTAGAAAAGGGGGAATTATATTTAAAAGAAAACATAGCTTCCTGGAATGAGATAGTAAGGATTTTTCACGAACTTGAAATAATGTAATTGATGGAACATTTAAAATTACTTGTTCAGATGAAGGAACAATAAGCGATAATAATTAACTACACATGTATTTGAAAAGCAGGTGCATCGGCATATATAGCATAACGCTATATGTGCTTGGTGCACCTGCCTTTTTCATGCCTGCCTGAAGCAACCATTTCTGATCAATTTTCTTAAGATCTTCACCGAATCTGACATGCAGCCGAACTGAGCCTTCGAGCTGCTCGATATGTTCAATGGTGCCCTTGCCGAACTTTGGATGATTGACATCGTCATTGATATTAAATTTTACAGTACTGTTTTTCTTTTTGCGGTATTCCTGCTCGCGTGAATATGTGTCGCGGATAGGAATACTCTTGTCAGTAATTTTCTTTTTGAGAACCTTATCATAATCGTGCTTAATAAGTCCTTCACCGGCTTTGTAGTAAGGAGTGGGAGCTGCTCCGATAAGTGAGCAGCAATATTTCCACGCACTTCCGTGGATGCCGGGCTGCCAGTTGTACTTGTCCGGTATATCCATATTATATTGCATATAGTGGGCATATTCGTGCTTATATAAATCCATCCTGTCATCCTTTGACAAGGGCTTTGTCACACAGTAGCCGATGAAAAGCAGCGAAAAAATGAAATTCTTCTTCATCCTGCCCAAAGCCCGGAGTGTATGCACCGAGCCTGTCCGTATCAAAGCCAAATGTGATAGGAACCCTTGCACCGTTAAGCCCAAGCTGTCTGTCGAGCTTCTGGTAGAGAAAGCGGATTTCCGCGAGATGTATTTTTGTTTCGTTTTCGAGTAGTTGTCGTAAATTGTTGTCTATGTTCATAAGTATATTTCTCTAAAAAATCAGTTTGTTTCAACACAGTAATGATATATTCCGTCATTCTCAACTGATTGGCACACAAAATCAGCCTTAGCCTTGACTTCGTCCTTTGCATTGCCCATGGCAACACCCATGCCTACGGCCTCAAGCATTTCAATATCGTTATGTCCGTCACCGAAAGCAATTGCTTCATCCTTTGAGAAGCCATAATGCCTAAGCACTGCAGCAACAGCATTGCCTTTGCCACTGTTAAGCGGAATAATATCAGCGGCCTTATCCCACCATGCAGTTATCTGTGAGTGGGGCGCGCCGGATAGAATCTGTGAGTGCTCATCTTTTTGGCAGGAGCACATAATCTGATATATATCAGTCCTGCTTATCTCGTCAAAATTGTCAGCAATTTTAAGCTTTTCACTGCCAAAGGCAAAGTACTGCTCTAAATCAGGGTCGGTACCGTTTGTGACAATCATATGCTCGTTGCTGATTGCAATGGCGCGGTTCATCTGCTTTAGATTGGAAATTATCTGATATTTGTCGTGCTCATTAATAGGATTTTTGAAGATGATATCATTGCCTTTGGTGACGAATGAGCCGTTAAAGGTGAGCAGGACATCAAAATCAATTCCATCAAAATGAGGCACACCTGTGTAGCATCTTCCGGTAGCCATACAAAGGATGATGCCATTTTGGTGGAGCTGCCTAAGTGCAGCAGCAGTGTTTGCGGATAATTCTTTATGTCCCAGCCGAAGCAGGGTGCCATCCACATCAAAGAATGCTATTTTAATCATAATTCACCTGCCTGTTTTAATGCTAGTTTAATGATATTTTCATTTATATAGAATCCGTTTGATTGAATTTTGGTTATTGCATTTTTTACAGAAGAAATAAAATGTTAAGTAAGTCTGCATTGCACAATGCAATTAATGGTGTTGAATTGACAATTACCCTACGCATTATTCATCTCCTCTATAAATTCTGCTTCATCATCAAAACTGAAGATAGATATATTATTATTGCTTAGATATTTGATGAAATCTTCCTCACGCATTCCGGCTATCTGTGCACAATATCCAATAGAAATATGGTTTTTTAAATAAAGCATTAGAGCAGTAGCTTTCTTGGCAAAAGCATTAGCTTCATCTTTGGTCATTTTGGTATCGTATAATACTTCATCTGGTATTTTTATTGCAATACTACACATATAAACACCTCTTTCTATTTATAATGAATCATTAATTATATCTCAGTTACATGATAACATAATAAGCGCAAGATTAAAAACATTTATTTAAATTTCTGCCACAACGTAAGGTACGTAAGCCGGGGTCTGTGTGGCACACGCACTTTAGCTATCGCTACGCTTAGCAACTAAGATTCTGTACGAAATTATGCTCATGAAGCGTAGAAACGCACCTGCATGGACGCAGGGGAGAGGAAGATTTACATATGTGTACGCAGGAGGACCTGGTTCATAAAGATTACCATTTCTTATAACTGTGTTCTTGATATTAAAGGACACAAGTGGCTTTTTCAATATGTTGTTGTTAATTTATGGTGTTGGGCTTCCACCATTATGCCAGAAGCCTCTTAAAAATTGCAAAAACAGAATTTGGCATCTTGATATCATCCTATCATGACTCACAAGAAAAAGCAATATTGACCTATTCGAAGACAAGATATGCGCTTGTGACAAGCAAGTGCGAATGTTATCATTTATTACACAAATAAGTAAGAAATAAGCGCTTGGGAGAGTTGAATACAATGAAGTACAAAGAGAAAAAGAAAAAAACAATCACTGGTAGAAAAAGCAAAATTGTTTGTGAAAGATTACCGCAGACAATTACCATTGCAGATGATGGTAATACCGGGGATTATCTTTATGATTATCTTTTGCTATATGCCAATTTATGGATTGCCATTGCGTTTAAAAGCTACACGGTCATCGATACGATCGATTCGGCAAAATGGGTTGGATGGGCTAATTTCAAAATCTTGGAACAAGCCGAGGTTAACAACTGCGATGTTTTATCGCTATGACTGATAAAGATGAAGTAAACATGATTTCAGCCGTTCTGGCTAAACAAATGGGTGCCAAAGAAACTATTGTTCGCGTGCGTAACCCAGAATACTCAAATGCTTATTTCAAAGACAAAAACTTTCTTGGATTCTCATTAGTAGTTAATCCTGAACTTTTAACAGCTCGCTATATTGCCAATACAGTTGAATTTCCAAACGCCCTATCAGTTGAGACTTTTGCTAATGGACGCGTTATTCTGATGGCATTTAAAATCACTGAAAATAGCCAATTGTCTGGTATGACAATGGAACAATTCCGTAAGAAATTTGGCGATATTCTAGTTTGTACGATTGACCGTCAAGGTGAACTCATCATTCCAGATGGGAATGCTACCATGCAAATTGGGGATAAAATTTATGTCACTGGTAAACGTGTTGATATGGCACTTTTCCACAGTTACATTAAGCCAAAAAAGCATCAAAAAAACTTTTGTTGATTGGTGCTGGGCGCATCTCCTACTACTTGCTCAATAATCTTGAAAAACAATCGTATTAAGGTCAAAATTGATTGAGCAAAAAATGGACC
>ENA-OQJT01000263-OQJT01000263.1-human-gut-metagenome-genome-assembly--contig:-NODE-263-length-13554-cov-0.924183_pt1 | contig 13554 bp, 21 predicted proteins | sample MGYA00242612_ERZ504779 | MGnify/ENA primary metagenome ERZ504779 (study PRJEB26092, sample SAMD00036366) | human gut metagenome | host: Homo sapiens | study: EMG produced TPA metagenomics assembly of...
CGGACGCTCAACTTTGTTCAATTAGGTCAAATCGAAAAATGGTGTAAACGAAGGGGCAGTTCTCTGCAATGTCAAAAACTGCTTTTTTCGTTTACCCCATCATCGATTGTAACCTAAAGAATTTGTTGATAATGAGCATTTGCCAGATGGAGAGTATATTGCATTGATAAGAGGCAATATGGATAGTCGCAACACAATAGAGTACAAGAAGATAGAGGATAATGTTTTAGTTATCAGAAAGGAAGGATAAATTCATGAATAAACAAGAGATAACATCAAAAATTAAAGAAATTACAGAAACAGGTGCAGTGTGCGGTGTTGATGTATACGTCTGCTTAAAAGGTGAGGAGCAGGGATTTTATATTGAGAAGATGATATCGATGAATTCCTTGAAAGATAGAATTCGGTCTATTGCTTTGGAGATTATTAATACACAGTATTTGCAAGATGAGGTGGTGTACTGTGATATTTTAGATGTTATAGATAATAAAAAGGCAGTTTATGTTTTGGAGCAAAGTGATGAGTACAAACCATTTGCCTTGCTAAATGATGATAGTATGGATGAGGTTTTCAATTTTGACGAAAAGGACATAGGAAATGTCCTTGGCTTTTTATTCAAAATAAATCTAAATAGCAAGAAATTGTTTATATATCAGCAAGCATATGTAGGATCCAGATTGCAAGCAAAAAATAATCTAAGAATAATACAAAAAGATAATGTGTTTGAAATTGTCGATAAAGAAATGCTGAAAATCGATAAAAGAGGAGAATTACTTATCTTAGATAATACTATATTGGTAAGAAATGTTAAGGTTCTTCAAGATTTTTTTGGCTTTCAAGTGTTTGTCCGTAACCAAGCACAGAGTGTTATTTCCAAACTGGAAGAATTAGATATTATTGGAAATATAGCTACATTGAAGGAATATCAAACTGGAGAAAAATTAACTATATCCAAAAAACTTATGAAAGTGAAGAATTCACCGGTGTTGGCAATGGATAAAGATGAACTCATAAATAAAATACCATTAGTTCCTCGATATAAAAATATTATACATATTGAAAATGGAAAGATTCGTACAAATACGAAAAAAGATGTCGATAATCTTATGAAATTGCTTAATGATGATTATGTTAAATCGGAATTGACTGATATGGAGTATGATAGTACGTCCAAAACATTATTAAATTGTGAAAGTCAAGATGAATGAATTGTAATGCTTTTAATTTCCCAACCCCTGCGGTATGCGCATGGTTATAAAGTTTCAAATGTAGGAAGATAGCGTAACTCATAATCATGCATGGGCAATTGCAAAGTGGGGAATTTCTCATTACCATATTACAATGTAAAAAGATGAATTGCAGAATTAACAAAAAGTGTTTGGTTTGAAAGGAATGTATGCAATGGAAAAACTACCAGTATATAGTTTGAATAAAAAGAAGGGGAATCTTGCGGCAGATTATTTAAAACGAGTTATATCTAATTTTGCTGTTGTTAATATTATTGATGAATCAGTAGACTTAGGAATAGACATGAGAGCAGAATTGCTTAAGGAAACTTCACCGATAGGTTTATTTTTTAATATTCAGAGTAAAGGAAAGATGAGGTTGATAGCGAAACAGAAAAACAAGGGTATTTTACAGTGCCGATTAAAATATCAACGATAAACTATTGGCGTCAGCAGAATGATGTAACAATTTTGTTTGTTGTGGATAATGTTATGGGTAAATGTTATTGGTGTAATCCGCTTGAGCAGATTGCGGATAAAATTTCAAGTATCCAAAGCCAAGATACAGTGACAATAAGGGTATATTTGAATAAATATATCGATTTGAGTTCACAAGAATGTCCTAGTAGCATAAGACAAGATATAATGTTATATATGGTAAACCAAGTGGAACATATAAATGAAAAGTTGGAAAAAAATCAAGAAAGAATTAATTTCAGGAAGTAAAGTAAATACAAAAACCTCAATTGAATTGCTGAAAAGAATCACTAAAACCGCAAGCCAAACAGTAGGAACATATGAGTCTGTATGTGAGGTGCTAATTGACAATATAAAAAAAACAATTTAGTGAAGCATATAATTACGCATGTGAATTAGAAGTCTTGGATGCGATGATTGTGAAAAAATGGTGTAAGAGTGGGGTGTTTGAAGAAAAGGGATTTACGAGAAGCAAGAAGTCATTGAGAGATTTACAAAAAGAAATTGATGAACTGATAAATAAATATGAAAATGACAAGGAAAATCTTGATTTATTGGAACAGTTGCAAACATATGATTATGAGGTTGAAGATTTACTAAAAAATATAGGTGCTTTTTTGTATGAAATGGCGTGTGAGGATAGTCCTTTTGGTGATCATACAGAACTATATCATAAAACAGTTGAAAGAGAATGGAAATATAATTAAAGCAAATATATGCTGAAAGTAGGTGAAATATATGAATCATGTAAAATTCATGTTTAATAGAATAAACAACTACGATTTGCTTTATGAAGATATTATGGAAGGTAACCAAGAGTGGGGAGAAAACACTAAACGAGTTGAAGATCATACTAAAGAATATGTTACACAGGTGATGAAGGATATAATGCCTAATCTTTTAAATAAAAGCACTTTGAAATGTTTGGGATGTTTAGAACGTATTGCTAATGAAGTTTTCGCATTGGAAACCGATTCTGCTGAATTATAAAATTACTTTTACTATTGATACGTTTCAGAATAAAGATGCGAGAATTATTATAGACATAGTACCAAAATACATTTATGAGGGTATAGAAAAGTGCTATGATCGTTATTTGGAAAAGTTAAAAATAGAAATTAAGAAGAGAATGAATGTAGACTGGAAAAGATGTGATTGGTTGATTGATGAGCCTTCGGAAGCATTATGTACCGAATTGTATTCTGAATTCTTTAAGTTAGAAAATAGAATTCGGTCTTTTGTAAGTAGAGTACTTACATTACATTTGGGGGTAGATTGGCTTAGTAGCTGTGGATTGGAAAAATATTATAACTCAGCAATACAGTTGTCAGAGACATTTAAGCAAAAGGTTCTGGAATTAGATGATATTAATGCCGAGTTGATTTCTCTGACATTAGAATCTGTGTTTGAAATTGTTTTTAAATGTAAGGTGTATGAGAATGATATTGTTCTTTCGAGAGCGGAATATGTACAGCTTGAAAAAATTTTGACGTCAGGCAAGGAAAATGAAAACGCAAAGAATTTTATTCTGAAAAGAAGAAAAAAATTGCTGATATATGGGAAGATATTTTGAAACAATTTCAGTGTGATCCTTGTTTTGATATTGAAGAAATTGAAACAACTATATATGATGGAAAACACATTTTTCGATATAAAGTGTAAGGCATTAGAGCATAATACTGTTGAAGTATACTTTGAGATGTTTATTGATGATGATATGGGAGAGAGTAGTTCATGTTCAATTATTTATTTGCAAAACAGAAATTGCAGAAATCTTTAGAGCAAAATGCCTCTTTGTTAATGGAAGCGGTTGCGAAGGAGATGAATGTTTGATGCAGGCAGAACAGGATTCAGAGTATGATGATTCGGAGGTAGAAGAATTAAAACTCAAACTTATAAAATATGTAATAGAGAAGCTGAATCCCATGATTGCTCAATTGAATCTCATTAAGGAAGATAAGAAAAAAACTAAAAGAATTTGTTTCAGATAATGAGTGTGAAGAATGTGGGAACTTTGGAATATCAATTAAAGCTGATTTTTATCCAATTGGTAAGTGCTGTTATTGTGGAACTGAAAATTAAATAACCCTATCAAAAAAAAGTTAAAAATTTCCCCATCACACCCTTGACACGAGCGGGTGTCGGAAAAACATATCTTGCGGCGTTTGATTCAAAAAATTATGAGAGAGTTTTGTTTGTTGCACACCGCGAGGAAATATTAAAGCAGGCTGCAGAATCATTTAAAAATGTACGTGATTCAGATGATTACGGATTCTTTAACGGAGATAGTAAATGCACTGAAAAGTCGGTGATTTTTGCGTCAGTAGCGACTCTTGGCAGAGTGGAATATCTGAATGAAAATTACTTTGCACCGGATTATTTTACATATGTTGTGATTGATGAATTCCACCATGCTGTTAATGAACAGTATCAGAGAATTGTTGATTATTTTAAGCCAAAATTTCTACTGGGACTCACCGCGACTCCGGAGAGAATGGACGGAAAAAATATCTATGAAATCTGCGATTACAATGTGCCATATGAGATTTCGCTAAAGGAAGCAATCAACAAAGGAATGCTTGTGCCGTTTCATTATTATGGAATCTTTGATGAAACAGATTATTCAAAGCTGCATATAGTAAGAGGCAGATATGATGAAAAGGAATTAAATGAAACCTATATAGGCAACGTTCGCAGATATGAGCTGATTTACAAATATTATTGTAAATACGGCTCAAGGCAGGCGCTTGGTTTCTGCTGTTCAAGGGAGCATGCAAGGGAGATGGCAAAAGAATTTTCAAAAAGGGGAATACCATCTGTAGCAGTGTTCAGCGATGCAAGCGGCGAATACACAGAGGATAGAAATGTAGCTATTAGGCAGCTTAAGCAGGGCAAAATCAGAGTGATTTTTTCAGTGGATATGTTTAATGAAGGTGTGGATATCACATCAGTTGATATGGTAATGTTCCTCAGGCCTACGGAATCTCCGATAGTTTTTCTCCAGCAGCTTGGAAGAGGACTCCGTAAATGCAGAGGAAAAGAGTTTCTGACTGTGCTTGATTTTATCGGCAATTATGAGAAGGCGGGCAGAGTGCGTTTTCTTCTGTCAGACAGGAGTAATCAGCATGCAGGTGTGTATAATCCGTCAGATACATCAGCTTTTCCGGATGATTGTCTGGTAGATTTTGATATGAAGCTGATTGATCTTTTTGCGGAAATGGACAGAAAACATTTAAAGCTTAAAGACCAGATAATTAATGAATATTTCAGGGTTAAGGAGCTTCTCGGAAGGCGCCCGGACAGAATGGATTTTTTCACATATATGGATGATGGAATTTATGAAATAGCCATTGCTCATTCAAAGGATAATCCATTTAAGAAATATCTCGAATTTCTTAAAGAACTGGAAGAGCTTAATCAGGATGAAGAGGTTTTTTACAAAGGAATAGGAAGAGAATTTATCAGTCTGCTTGAAAATACAAGCATGTCAAAGGTGTATAAAATGCCGGTGCTTATGGCTTTTTATAATCATGGAAATGTCTTGATGGAGGTGTCGGAAGAGCAGCTGCTTTCAAGCTGGAAGGAGTTCTTTTCAACCGGAACCAACTGGAAAGATCTCGATAAAAATATGACTATTCAAAAATACAATTCCATATCGGATAAGGAACATTTAAAGAAGATTCTATCGATGCCGGTACATTTCCTTTTGGAGTCGGGAAAGGGATTTTTTGTGAAGAAAGATGGTGCGGCAATCGGGCTTAGAGAAGAGCTGAGACCGCTAATTGATAATCCGGTAATGGTTTGTCAGATGAAGGATGTGATTGATTATAGGGCTATGGACTATTATCAGAGGAGATATAGGCAGTCACAGGAAGATGGAGAATTATAATGTAAACTTATGAAGCAGTTAGGGGGATGAAATCATATGGCTCAAAGAACAGTGGCATTATGTGATGGAAAATTTATAGGAATTGAATCAATTTATACCGTCATAGATGGTAAACAAATTAATATTCCGGACAAACTTGAACAGCTTCGAGCAAAAAGCCGTAATAATGAGTTGTTCTGTCCTTGTGGCTGTGGAGCAAATCTTGTACTGGTGCAGGTGAACGAAATTTAAGAGAACAGCATTTTAGAATAAAAGAGGGCTTTGATGGTATATGTCAGATGCCCGTTGAAGGAATTAATTCAATTGATTCAAAGATTGCTCTAAAATGTTGGCTGGAGGATAAACTGCATACAGATGATATTGAAAGCAGGGTTCCTATAAGAACTGTATCTGAGTCTGAAAGAAAATATGAATTTACATTTATGTCAGCGAAAAAGAAGGTAGCTTTATCTTTTTGCAATGAATACCGTAATTTATCTGATGATAAATTTACTATTCTTGAACAGCATAGCAATGGTAATTCAATTATTTATGTTGCGTCAGGGGATAAATCCGAAACAAATGGACAGTACCCGGAAGGGTTAATGAAAATTCAGAAGAGACAGGGCTATTGCCTGCTTTTAAATGTAGATGGAGCTGATTATTCAAAGGCTGAGTTGACAGTTGTATATTATGAAAAAAATGCTGATGGAGTATGGGAAAAAGTCAATATAGCAAGAGATAAATTAAGTAAATTTGACATATCAGATTCATCACAGATAATGTATCATAATCATTCGCTGTCTGATATGTTAAAGGAAAAACAACTGGAGTTTAATAAGCATAAGCAGGCAATTATTTATCAGCGTGAGTTGGATAAGATACATGCTGAAGAAGCCTGGAGAGCTGACGAGGAACGAAGAAAACAGGCTAGAATAAAAGCTGAAAAAAGATAGAAAGGCAGAACTTGAGCGTAGAGAAAAAGAAAGAATAGAGCAGGAAAAAATTGCTGCTGAGAAAAAAGAACAAGCCCGAATGGAACAAGAAAGAGTTGAGGTTGAAAAAAAGACAGAAGAGACAGGAATTCCTAAAAGTCATAAATAGTGGTGATTGTCCGGAAGATAGGGTTTTAACTGATGAAGGAGGACGCAGATGGGTACAGTGCGAGTTCTGTGGAAAATTTGCTCCGGCAAGTGCATTTGCTTCATATGGTGGTTTCGGAAAATTAAATAAAGGAAAGTGCTATGAATGCTCAAGAAATCCGAATATAAATACAGAAGTAAATGTCTCAGAGGAAAAAGCAAGACAAAAGCAAAGATATGATCCTAATATATGTCCTGAATGTGGTGGACGTTTGCGATTAATACAAGGTCCTTTTGGTAAATTTATGGGATGCGAGGACTATCCTACGTGTAAATTTAATAGAAGAGTAAGAAAAAAATAGGAACGTTAGAGTTCGAACTGTGCTTATTGTTTTGTGTAGAGGGAAAATTAAATGTCTGATTCAAATGTACAAATTGAAGAAGTATATAAAAGGGTACCATTTTTCCCAACTTATTGGAACACTCTATAACAGAGAGATAACTTTAAATTTGTGATATAATAATTGACATTACAGAGAGAAAAAGAGGAAAAAAATGAAATTAATTACTTTGACATGTCCAAAATGTGGAGCTCAAATGGAAGTTAATCCTGAGCTCGAAGCAATAATATGTAATTATTGTGGAAATAAAATGTTGATAGATAGAGAAGTTGTTGAACAAAAAATTACTGGTGGCTTTGAATTTGGATATCAACAGGAACAAGGAAGATTAAAAGCTCAGCAGGAGGAACAACAAAAAAGAATCCGTGAAGAAGAAAAAGAAGCAAGAAAGAATGAAATTCTGTATCAGAGGAAAAAAAGAGAGGAGATTATTCTCTCTTATGGTAAAGATATTCGCAATATAAGTATTGGTCTAATGATTATTGCTATATTAATATCTGTTATTTTATTTGGGAAACTTGATGGCACGATAGATAAAGCAATGGGAGTAGTTTCAGGACTTGTTCATGTAGTAATTTCATTGGCAGTTATTGTTCTTATAAACAAAATAAGTCTGGAACGGTTGCTGTTTATAACTGTATTTGGAATTGTTGATCTGATATTTAGTATATTTGCAGTAATGAGTTTTGGATGGTGTTTTGTATATACTGTTGTAGATATTGTAATTATATTTCACGCAATCAAAGCATTATAGAGTTTTAAGACGCAGAATGGATATGGAGTAGATAAATATTTTATTGTTTACATTATTCATGAAAAAATGACCATATAAATAATAAGGCATAGAATATAGTTAATGAGACAGGTGCTAAGTATATTGAGTTTGAGCGGTGTAATGAAGATAATAATATCGAAGGTGTAGTTAAAAAGCTGGAGTCGGAGAAGTATGAGGTCAGATATGCTACAGCACTGATAGAACTTGACGGAGGACAGAAGCTTGTAAGATTTTATGATCCGTCTGGCAATCTGATAGAGATTCGTACACCATGGGATAAATTTGGGAATAGAGAGTGATTAGGATATGATAAGGACAGTAAAAGGCGATATTACAAAAATTAGAGATGTGCAGGCAATTGTAAATGCAGCAAATAATTCGCTTCTTGGTGGAGGCGGTGTAGATGGTGCTATTCACAGAGCAGCAGGACCGGAACTTCTGGCGGAGTGCAGGACACTTCACGGATGTGAAACAGGAGAAGCAAAGATAACAAAAGCCTATAATCTGCCATGTGAGTATGTGATTCATACTGTGGGACCGATATGGAATGGTGGCAGGAATAGAGAAGAGGAACTTCTTGCTAACTGCTATTTTAATTCTATGAAGTTGGCAATGGATAATGGAATCAGGTCTATTGCATTTCCTTCTATATCAACGGGAGTATATAGTTTCCCAGTTGAGTTGGCAGCAAAGATTGCAGTACATACAGTTAACAGGTTCTTGCAGGATAACCCGGACAGCTTCGATTTGGTGGAGTGGGTGCTATTTGATACTCATACTGAATCGGTGTACGAAGCTGCGGAAAATCATACATGGAAGATGAAAGTGATGATTTTGATTTTTGATTAAGGTTTTGATTGAGTATTTTGGAACAAAGATTCGAATTGCGAGGGCAGACTTTGGGACTCGTAAAGTCATATACTAAAGACAATCAAAGAGCTGATATCATTTGCAACTAATAAGGGAGTGTGTGATTATGAGAAATAACAAGAATTCTATCGTAGAAAACGTAATTTTGTTTCTGGTAGCTATTGGAGTATTTGCTATAATAGGTGGATTAGCAGGATGGATACGGTGGAGATGAAAGCTTCCCACATGATGGAAAATAGGGAAGATGTGGCTGTGGCGAGGGCTACAGCTGGGATGATAATGATGGCAAATTCAAAAGAAGGTGGTCAGAGTGAGACTATTTAAGAAAAAGACAGTTACAAAGGTATATGATAAAGAAAATAAGAAACCGGTAATCAAAGCGAGCATATGTAATGGTGAGCAGGTTGCAGGATTTAAGAACATTCATACAGGTAAGATAGAAGAAGTTATGCTGATTAAGAATCAGGCAGACCTTGATGCATTCAAGAAAATGTATGGAATAGATGGAGAGATAGAGAAGGAATATTAAACGAGGTATTTGAAGTTATGTTATCTTTTACTTCTGCAAGCATATAAAGATTATATTTATATTTACTTTTACACTTAAATACAATAAAATTTAAGCACAAAAGTAAATATCAAGGATAAGGAGGCCAACTATGTCAACATCAGATATTTTGGAATCGCTAATTGAAAAAGACAATGGGTATTTGATTACATCGAAGGCCGTTGAATCAGGTGTATCAAAGCCATCTGTCTCAAAATACGTCAGAGAGCATGATATGGAAAAAGTGGCACATGGCATTTATATCTTAGATAATGTGTGGCCAGATGAGTTGTTTGTACTTCAGCAACGAAATAAGAATATTATTTATTCGGGCGAGACCGCCCTTTATTTGCATGGTCTTATCGACAGAGAATACAGTCATATTTGTTTCACTGTTCCTACCGGATATAATGCTACACATATCAAAAAGAAAAACAAAGAAGTTCATTATGCAAACCCAGAGATTCTTGATATGGGGACCTGTGAAATCCCGTCAAGCAGCGGTAATTTGGTTAAAGTATATGACAAGGAAAGATGTATTTGTGATTTGATTAAAGATCGAAAGAAATATGAAATTCAGTTATATCAGACAGCAATCAAGGAATATATGTCCTCGAAGGAAAAGAATCTATCAAGATTGATTGAGTATGCGGTTAAACTTGGAGTAAGGGATGAAGTGATGATGTATGTGGAGGTAATGGTATGATTCATACAGCGAAACAACTTAAAGACAAAGTAAAAAACATGTCTGGCGGGAATAGTGAAGTTTTGTCGTATAATCTTGAAACTCTTCTTGCGGAAAAGATGCAGACGATTTTGGCAAGAGGACTTGCGAATACCAGAATGAAGAATTTTAATATTTAAGAGTTTGTTTTATAGGCAATGTTAGCAGATATGAGCTGATTTACAAATATTACTGCAAATATTGCTCAAGGCAGCATGCAAGGGAGATGGAAAAATCAGAGTGATTTTTTTCGTAGGAAGATTAATATCGCTTATTTTTATATTTTATTTGCAAAGTCATATTCTCTCAGCAAAGTTTATGGATTTGAGAGAGATAAAACGTATAAAAGGTGGATCGCTATTGACGAAAATATAGTAAAAGTGTATACTGATTTTATAACATGCTTTGTATTTTTGGGTAAAATATACAAAAGTGATCAGTTCCAAGGAAGGGAGAATAAAAATATGAAGAATATGAAGGTAAGAACCAAGCTAAATCTGATACTGGTTCTGGTTATTTTACTTGTGGCTCTTGGGAGTGTTGTTTCCTTCAAGGATTTGGAAGATGTGAAAGATAAAGCATTGGAGACAATGGATGCATCATCCCGTCAGAGTTATGATGATTCAATTAAAGAGCAGGTGGGCGTGGTTATTTCCCTGTTGTCGGAGATTAATGACGCATATAAAGCGGGAACTTATACGCTGGATGAAGCCAAGAAAATTGCAGCGGATGAGGTTCGGCAGATGCGTTACGGAGAGACAGGTTACTTTTGGATTGATCAGTCAGATGGAACAAATGTAGTTCTGCTTGGCAGCGATACCGAGGGAACGAACCGTATGGAGACAGAGGATGCAAAAGGATACAAGATGGTGAAAGAAATCATACGTGTAGCAGTGGAAGATGGTGGAGGATACACAGATTATGTATTTCCTAAAGAAGGAGAGACTAAACCTTCACCGAAGCGTCCTACAGTGAGTATTTTGAACCATTTGACTGGGTGGTCGGTACAGGAAATTATACCGATTATATTGATACTGCTATTGAAAAGCAGGACAAGGTATTTTCCAGCTATGCAATGAAAAAGGCAATCACACTGATTGGGGCATGTGTTGCAATGCTTGTGGTTGTTGCAGTGCTTGTTTTCATGATCGCACAGGATATTACAAAGTCACTAAAGAAAGTTGTAGCAGAGATTGAAGTGATTGCAGGTGGTAATTTTGCGCATAGAATGCAGGACAATATGATGAAACGGAAAGATGATTTCGGACAGCTGGCAGGAACACTTGAGACAATGAGGGAATCAATATGCGGATTGCTTTCCCAGGTAAAGATAGAGGCAGCAAATATTGATACAGTTGTGGAAGCGATGGATAGCAGTATATCAAATCTGAATGGGGAAATTGAGGATGTGTCTGCGACAACCGAGCAGCTTGCTGCAAGTACTGAAGAAACTGCCGCATCGACAGAACAGATCAACAGTATGACTCAGCAGATTGATGGTGCAGCGAAAGAGATTGCGATACGTGCACAGGATGGGGCTACGGAAGCAGAAGAAATTCATAAGAGGGCAGCACAGACGAAGGAAGCAACGGTGGAGAATCGACAGAAAGTTCAGACGATGCTCGGAGAAATCAGGGGAAGGCTGGAGCAGGCACTTGAAGAGGCAAAGGTTGTGGAACAGATCGGCGTGCTTGCTGATTCTATCCTTGCGATTACCGGACAGACTAATCTGCTTGCACTGAATGCATCCATTGAGGCAGCACGTGCTGGCGAGGCCGGAAAGGGATTTGCAGTTGTTGCAGAGGAAATCCGGGTATTGGCAGAGCAGTCTAAAGATGCCGTGGCAAATATTCAGGCCGTGACGGAAAATGTGGATAATGCAGTAGCAAATCTTGCAAATGACTCTAATCATCTGTTGGATTTTGTAGATACAGATATTGTGAAGAGTTTTGGCGATTTTGAGAAAATGGCAGATGATTATAATATGGATGCATCTAAAATTAATGATCTGGTATCGGATTTTAGTGCAACCTCAGAAGAATTGGTAGCATCAATTTCCAATATTACAGAGGCGATTGAAGGAATTACCTCCGCATCAAATGACAGTGCTGCAGGTACAACAAATATTGCGCAAAAAACCGTTTCTATTGCAGGCGAATCGGCAGAAGTCATGAAAGGTGTTAAGACAGCAGAGGCTTCGGCAGGAGAACTCCGCAAGAATGTAAGCAACTTTGTAATTGAAGAATAAGAAATATATTTACAAGAGGAATTCGTATCAGGTTCACTTGCCTGCAAGCATGCATCGATGATACCTTTTGCCCCTTTAATCATATTATTACACGAAAAAGATATAGGTTCGCCTGTATCTTTTTTTGTGTAATGTATATTAAGATGCTATTAAACAGTATTAGGATAGTAAAAATTTCCTATTTTAGGAAAGCTTATTGGAAAGAAAAGCAGGTTTGTCATTTTCAAATTTTTCATGGCAATCTAAAAAAATATCTGCCAAAAGAAAAGCTGTTTATATGGTATCATAAGTATCAGGATACAGATAGATGAAAGGCTAAATATGAAAAATGAAATTTTATTAATTAATGTACTTATTGAGACATATATGGTGGAAATATACCTGGACAGAAGGGAGTAAATAATGGTAAAGAAGATAATGCGTGATCCACTGTTTCTTGCACAGAAATCAGTGGATGCTACAGAAGATGATAAACAGGTGGTTACGGATTTACTTGACACATTGAAAGCAAATCTTGACCATTGTGTTGGAATGGCAGCTAACATGATTGGCGTGAAAAAGAATATCATAGTGGTTGCGGCCGGACCATTCCAGTTTGCCATGATTAATCCGGTGATTACCGGAAAATCAGGAGCTTTTCAGACGGAGGAAGGCTGTCTTTCGCTGGATGGTGTGAGACCATGCACAAGATATAAAGAGATTGAAGTGGATTATCTCGACCAGAATTTCAAAAAGAAACATGGCAAATACACAGGCTGGACAGCACAGATAATTCAGCATGAGGTGGACCATTGTAATGGGGTGGTAATATGAAGCTAAAGAACATATTAATAGTAGTGGACAATATCGAAGAGTCAATCCACTTCTATAACGAACTGTTTGGTCTTAATGTGATTTCGAGACAGGTGCTAAGTAATGACTGCTTAACAACACGCTAAAATTTATGCGTTGTTGATAAGCTGTCATTAAATAGAATGACCAGTGCCGTTTCAAATAATTTTTAAAGTGAATTGATTTCTTTCTCTAATTGGCGAACTGATTCCATAATAGTATTGAAGCTTGGAATATCGCCATATAACATTTCTTTCATGGCTTCATAATCACTGTTCAGGGCAGGAAAGCGGTATTCCGGTGGAATCAGCTTTAAGGTGCCGGGAGTTGCTTCTGGATACTTAGCCCATGCTCTTGGATAAAATTTCATTTTAAAATCAACGACCGTTTTCAGAAGATCTATTTGAGAAAAAGCAACATCTTTTACTGGGGTCTGAGCCATTCTATAGAGATCATAGTAATGTCTGGAATACGTTGTGGCATATCCAGATGCTCCGGTCTGTTG
>ENA-OQJT01000266-OQJT01000266.1-human-gut-metagenome-genome-assembly--contig:-NODE-266-length-13509-cov-1.124122_pt1 | contig 13509 bp, 12 predicted proteins | sample MGYA00242612_ERZ504779 | MGnify/ENA primary metagenome ERZ504779 (study PRJEB26092, sample SAMD00036366) | human gut metagenome | host: Homo sapiens | study: EMG produced TPA metagenomics assembly of...
ATTTCTGTCTTATTATGTAACTGTTCAGAGCCAAGCAAAATTTCATAAAACAGGTGTAAAATGCTTGCATTTTTAAGACTGTTTTTTGAAATTTTTATTTGGCGGATACGCCACACCGACGAAATGCGTAGCATTTTGGAGGTTGGCTCTGAACAGTTACCTTATTATTAACGTAACGTAATAATCTTTCTCGGGCATTTTTCTACACAGACACCACACTCTGTACATTTATCTGCATCGATATGTGCAAGGAAATTCGTTACAGTGATCGCTCCTGCTTCACAGTTCTTCTCACAGAGACGACATCCGATACATCCGGCCTGACAGATTGTCAACTGTACTTTTCCTTTTGCATTGGAATTACAGCGTACAAATGTCTTCTGCTCATATGGAATCAGCTCGATCAGGTGTTTTGGACATGCTGCAATACATTTTCCACATGCTTTACATGCTTCTTTGTCAACAACAGCAATTCCATCTACTACATGAATTGCATCAAATGGACAGGCAGCAACACAAGAACCGAATCCAAGACATCCTGAATTACATCCCTTTGCTCCTCCATTCTGCATCATGCTTGCCATCGTACAATCCTGAATACCTGTGTAATCATAATCTAAAATTGCTTTTTCGCAGGTTCCGGCACATTTTACAAAAGCGGTCTGTCTCTCCTGTGTGCCTGCTGCAACACCCATGATATCACCGATCTTTGCAGCAACAGGTGCCCCACCAACTGGACATCCACTGACTTCTGCTTCACCTTTTACGATTGCAGCTGCAAGTCCTGAACAGCCTGCATAACCGCATCCACCACAGTTATTTCCCGGGAGAACGCCTAAAATCGCTTCTTCACGTTCATCTACTTTTACAGCAAACTTCTTACCTGCGATTCCGAGGAAAACACCGATGAATAAACCGGTTCCACCGACGACTACTGCCGCCAAAATAATTCCTGTCATACTCATTTGCTCTTCCTCCTAAATTAATCCCGAGAATCCGAAAAATGCAATTGCCATCAGTCCTGCTGTAACAAGCACGATCGGAGTCCCCTGAAATGACTCACTGATATCATTGTATTCAATCTTCTCGCGAATTCCGGCCATCAGCACAATTGATACAAGGAATCCGACAGCTGTAGCAAATCCATTTACGACACCTGTGAGAAGCCCCATACCTGCACTCATGTCATCATAGTAGCCATTCTGTACGTTTGTCAGTGCTACTCCGAGAACTGCACAGTTCGTTGTGATCAGCGGAAGATATACACCGAGCGCATTGTATAATGATGGCATCGCCTTCTTTAAGAACATCTCTACAAACTGTACAAGTGCTGCGATAACAAGAATAAATACAATCGTATTCAGGTAAGATAATTCTCCTCCCATGATATTTGGATTTCCGAGAATAAACTTATAGATCAATCCAGTTACAAAAGATGCGATCGTAATAACGAATACAACCGCTCCACCCATTCCGGCAGCAGTCTTCACATTCTTGGATACACCGAGGAACGGACATATACCAAGGAACTGGCTCAGGACAACATTATTTACAAATGCTGAACCAACTGCAATTAATAATAATTCTTTCACTTTCTGTCCCCTCCTTTATTCGTTCTTTGCGTCTTCTTCGCCTGTCGGGAAGATCTTTCCACTGCAGGATGAAGCATTCCCACAGCTTGCACAGCCTTCTCCGCATCCAACTGTCTCCGGAACCTTCTTTCCTTTCTTTGCCATATTGTTCTTTACTTTATTCTGTAAAGCAACAAGACCAGCAAGGACAAAGAATGCTCCCGGTGCAAGGATGAAGATTGTCAGTGGCTCGTAAGATTCCGGCATAACACGGATATCAAAGATCTTACCAGCACCGATCAGTTCTCTGACAATACCGATTGCTGTAAGACCCACAGTAAATCCAAGTCCCATACCGATTCCATCAAAGATAGAAGGAAGAACCGGATTCTTTGAAGCATAGCTCTCTGCTCTTCCGAGAATGATACAGTTTACAACGATCAGAGGAATATAAAGTCCCAGTGAATCATAAAGGCTTGGAACAAATCCTTCCATCAGGAACTGTACAATTGTTACGAAAGAAGCAACAATAACGATAAATGCCGGCATTCTGACAGAATCCGGAATAATCTTTCTCAACATAGAAATCAACATGTTAGACATGATCAATACAACTGTTGTAGAAAGTCCCATACCAACACCGTTGATTGCAGATGTTGTAACCGCAAGTGTAGGACACATACCAAGCATAAGAACGAAGGTCGGATTTTCTTTTACAAGGCCGTTATACAGCCGTTCTGTACATTTATTCATTACTTCCGCCTCCTAACTCATTTTGAAAATATACAAGTGCAGAGTCTACTGCATTTGTCACAGCATTGGTTGTGATCGTAGCACCACTGATGGCGTCGATCATGTCATCTCCTGACTCTCCTGTCTTTGTATATGTAAACTTTTCTACATTCTTATCTTTAAACTGATCTTTGAAATCTGCTTCCTTAGCTTTCATTCCAAGACCTGCTGTCTCACTGATACTGAGCATCTCAATACCTGTTACTGTTCCATCTTCCCTGATACCTACAGAAATATCAATGTCTCCGCCGTATCCTTCATGTGATGTAACATTTACAACATAACCAACCGTCTCGCCGGAAGCGTCTTTTCCCTCAGCCACCTCAGAAATATCATCTGAAGTGTATCCATTTTCTTTCAGAAGAGCAGAAGCTGCATCAGCATCAAATTCTGTATCCGATTCAAATGTCTCTGCATCTGAAAGGACAGAACGAAATGCTTCCTGTTTTGCCTTCTCCTGTGCTTTCGCGATCGGATCTTTTGTCACACCATATACAACTCCGAGAAGGAGACCTGCAACAACAGTGATTGCTGTCAGAATCAACGTGTTTTTAACAATTTTATTCATTACTTTTCTCCTCCTTTACCAAATGGTTTTGGAAGAGTAACCTTCTCGATCAACGGAACTAAAAGGTTACTGATGATGATCGCATAGGAAACTCCTTCTGCTGATCCACCAAAAAGACGGAACAGACCCGTCAGACATCCAAGACAGATTCCAAAAAGGATCTTTCCTTTGCTCGTGATCGGAGATGTTACATAATCTGTTGCCATAAACCATGCTCCAAGCATCAGACCACCACCACAAAGATGCGCTGTGATGTACTGAGGATCGAATCCATGTCCTCCAAACAATGTGATAAAAATCACAAATGTCACAATGTAAGTTCCAGGAATTCTAAGATCAATTACACCCATAAGAATCAGGAACATTGCACCGATCATAATTGCAACTACAGAAGTCTCTCCGATTGTTCCTCTGATATTTCCGAGAAGCATAGACAATGTATTCACTGTTTCTCCTGCTTTCAGTTCTGCCAAAGGAGTCGGTCCTGTCACTCCGTCGTAAACAAAATAAGTCATCTTTCCTGCAAAACAGATCAGCAGAAAACAACGTGCTCCCAATGCAGGGTTCATGAAGTTCTGTCCAAGTCCTCCAAACAACTGTTTCACAACAATGATGGCAAATACTGCACCAAGCACACCCATCCACCACGGGAGTGTCGGAGGAAGATTCAATGCGAGCAGAAGTCCTGTTACAACCGCACTGAAATCATTGATCGTAATTGGCTTATGCATTAATTTTTCATAAAGATACTCAGATAAAACAGCCGCTGCCGTTGTAACAACTACAAGAATCCAGGCATTCTCATGACGGAAATTCCAGATTCCGAAAAATGTAGCCGGAAGAAGTGCGATCACAACATAAAGCATAATGTTGCTGCTTGTCACTTTATCACGGATATGCGGCGAAGAAGATACGTTATATTTCTCGTTCACTTTACTTCAACCTCTCTTATTTCTTCTTTCTATTCGCCAATGCTGTCTTACGCATTGAACCAATTGCCTGTTTCAACTGACGTTTCGCCGGACAGACATAACTGCAGGAACCACATTCCACACATTCCAATCCATTCCATGCAACAAAAGATGCCTCATCTTTTCTCTTTGAAAAGTCTGCAAGTCTGGATGGAATAATTCTGCTTGGACAGATCTCCACACATCTTCCACAGTTAATACATGCAGTCTCAAGACTCTTTGCCACAACATCTTCTTTAAAAAGCAGAATAGAGGAAGAAGTCTTTGTAACCGGTGCATCCATTGTCACCATGGCAAATCCCATCATCGGTCCTCCGGAGATCAGTTTCTGCGGTTCCGCTTTCAAACCTCCTGCTGCCTCAACCAGCTCTCTGTGGTTTATTCCAAAAGGAGCCATAAAGTTTCCTGGTTTTTCGACTGCATCGCCGCTCACTGTAACAACACGTTCCATCAACGGTTTTCCTTTGATTACCGCATTGTGGATTCCAATCAAAGTCTCCACGTTATCAACAATACATCCTGCATCTGCCGGAAGCATGGTAGAATTGATTGCTCGTTTTGTCACTGCATAGATCAACTGACGTTCTGCCCCCTGTGGATATTTTGTCATCAATGCTTTCACATCAATTCTTGGCTCGCCGGCAACTGCTTTCTGTAACTTTTCAATACAATCTTTCTTGTTATCCTCTACAGCAAAAACACCTCTTGCATTTGGGAATAAAGAAAGGATGACCTTCATTCCGCTGACAAGATCTTCTGTATACTCGAGCATTCTTCTGTAATCTGCAGTGATATAAGGTTCACACTCAGCACAGTTTGCAATAATATATTCTATCTTATCCGGTTCCTTCGGAGAAAGCTTTACCTTTGTAGGGAATCCTGCACCACCCATTCCTACGATTCCGGCATCTCCAATCTTATTAATGATTTCTTCCCTTGTCATCTCTTCCAAAGGTTTTACCGGTTCATATTCAACTTCCTTATACTCTCCATCGTTTTCTACAACAATGCACTCCACCTGGGATCCAGTTGGATTAAAACGTTGTTCCAATCCTTTCACTTTACCGGAGACAGATGAATAGATCGGAGAAGATACAAATCCTCCCGCTTCAGCAATCAACTGTCCTTTCAGCACACAATCGCCTTTCTTAACTACCGGTTTAGCCGGTGCTCCTATATGCTGTGAAAGTGGATAGACCAGTTCACCCTGAGGTACTACAGGTCTGATCGGCTGATCCTTTGAAAAACGTTTTCCATCATCCGGATGGATTCCGCCTTTAAATGTCAAAAGCCCCATCTCATTTCCTTCCTTTCTTTTATCATTGTCATTACAACAATAATATTTTAATTTTGTAATACTTATTTTACTAGAATGCGCTCTGAAAATCTAGCAAATATGTAATAATTCTTGTATCTTTCGCTATACATCTTGTCGAATTTTTAACAGAAAAAGAACCTGCCAATGGCAGGTTCTTCTAAAAGATAATTTATATCTTATTCTTCTGTCTCTTCAGCATTGTCAGCCTCAAGAGCTTTCATGCTTAGGCTGATCTTCTTCTCTGCTTCGTTAAGATCAACGATCTTAGCTGTGATTTCCTGTCCGATTGCAAGAACATCAGATGGTTTCTCAACATGAGCTCTTGAAATCTGGGATACATGAAGAAGTGCGTCAACTCCCGGTGCAAGTTCTACGAATGCACCAAAGTCTGTCATACGTGCAACTTTTCCTGTAACAACTGTTCCTACAGCGAAATCTTCTGCTGCATTTACCCATGGATTTGTCTCTGGGAATTTCAGGCTGAGCGCAATCTTTGTATCATGAATGTCTTTTACAAGAACTTTCAGTGTATCTCCTACATGGAATACTTTCTTCGGATTGTCAACTCTTCCCCATGACATCTCTGAGATGTGAAGAAGTCCGTCAACACCACCAAGGTCAACGAATGCTCCGAAATCTGTTACATTCTTAACAGTTCCTTCTACTGTATCACCAACATTGAGTTTCGCGAACAGCTCTTTCTGCTTCTCAGCACGCTCTGCTACAAGAAGCTGTCTTCTATCACCGATCACACGGTTTCTTCTCGGGTTGAACTCGCTGATTACGAATTCGATTTCCTGTCCTTCATACTTGCTGAGATCTTTCTCATAAGAATCGGAAACAAGGCTTGCCGGGATAAATACTCTTACTTCATCAACTGTTGTACAAATACCGCCGCCAAGAATCTGTGTAACTGTAGCTTTCAGCACTTCGTGGTTTTCATATGCTTCGCGCAGTCTCTCATTTCCTTTTTCTGCAGCCAGTCTCTTATATGTAAGAAGAACCTGACCCTCTCCGTCATTTACTTTCAGTACCTTAACTGTCATTGTATCACCTACAGATACAACTGTTGTAAGGTCAAGAGACTGATCGTTGGAATATTCGCTCTTTGTGATGATACCATCTGCTTTATATCCAATGTTCAGGATAATCTCATCCGGTTTCACGTCGATTACTGTACCTTCGACAACCTCTCCATTGTGAATTGTTTTAAATGACTCTTCTAACATCTGTTCAAAAGATAATTCTGACATTATTTTGAACCTCCTCAATTATATTGTTGGGCGTGGATGCCCCTGCTGTAATACCTACCGTTTCCACTGACCCTAATTGATTCAAATCCAAATCGCCAAGTGTCTGTATATAGTACGTATTGTTACATGCTTTGCGGCATATTTCAAATAACTTCTGGGTATTGGAACTATGTTTGTCACCAATAACGATCATAGCATCCACCGTCTCTGCTATGCTCTGCGCTTCTGTCTGGCGCTCCTTCGTAGCATTACAGATTGTATTTAAAAACACTTACATCATAACTCTTTTTTTCAAGAATTTCAACTAATTCTTTAAATTTATTGTAATTAAATGTCGTCTGGGCAACGATACAAATCTTTTTTCCCTGCTCACAAGAATAATTTTCTGCTTCTTCCTTTGTCTGAAAGACCTCTACATGGTCTCCTGCCCAGCCCTTAATTCCCTGAACCTCCGGATGTTCCGGATTTCCAATGATAATAATATTCTCGCCCATCTCACTGTGTTTCTGCACGATATTATGGATCTTCTTAACAAATGGACACGTAGCATCTACAATCTGGATTTTCTTACTTTCCAATCTGTCATACACATCTTTTGCCACCCCGTGAGAGCGGATAATAACAGTTCCCCTTTCCAGTGTATCCAGCTCCTCTTCGCTGCGAAGGACGATCACACCTTTCTGCTCCAGATCTTTCACCACTTCTTCATTATGGATAATCGGACCATACGTATAGATCGGAAGATTCTGATTCTCTTCCACCTGTTTGTAAACTGTATCCACTGCACGCTTAACGCCGAAACAAAATCCAGCTGATTTCGCCTTTATTACTTTCATTCTATCCAACTCCTGCAAATTTATCTATGACAATATCTGGAAATCGTGTTTACAACTTCTTTCAGTGTCATATCCGAACTGTCAACAAGTATCGCATCCTCTGCTTTTTTCAGTGGCGCGATCTTTCTTGTCATATCACGGTAGTCTCTTTCTTCAATATCTTTCTCTATCTCTTTCAGATCGCACTGTACTCCCTTTTCAACAAGCTCTTTATATCTTCTCTTTGCTCTGATTTCTACGCTTGCTGTAAGATAGATTTTTACATCTGCATCCGGAAGCACATGGGTACCAATGTCTCTTCCATCCATGATCACATCCTTCTCTCTTGCAAGCGTTCTCTGAAGTTCCAGGAGTTTTCCTCTGACTTCCGGAATCGCAGATGTCATAGAAGCCATATTTCCAACTTCTTCTGTACGAGCTTTGCTGTAACATTCTCTCCGTTTACATAGATCTGCTGGATTCCGCTTTCATAACCGATCGTTACTTCCACATCTTTGCAGGCCTCTATAATCTTTTCTGTATCTTTTGGATCAATCCCAAGATTCAGAAAGTGAATGGCCAATCCACGGTACATTGCGCCGGTATCTACATAAATATATCCGTTTTCTTTTGCAACCTGCTTTGCAATTGTACTTTTCCCTGCCCCTGCCGGTCCATCGATTGCTACATTATATCCCATTTTTATTCCTCCATCTTTTCTTTCTACATTCCATTTTCAAATCTATGCGTTACTGTTCACACGATTCAGACATTCCCCAATAAAATTTTAATCACATCCTGCGTTTATTCCGGCAAGATACCCTGTTGACCACGCGATCTGAAGATTATATCCTCCGGTCACTGCATCAAGATCAAGTACCTCTCCGGCGAAATATAATCCTTTCATTTTTTTTGATTCCATTGTTCCCGGATCGATCTCCTTTACAGATATTCCGCCTTTTGTAATGATTGCTTCATTATAACCGCGAAGCCCTGTCAATGTCATTGTGAAATCCTTGATCAGATGAACCAGTCTCTGTCGTTCTTCTTTTGTAATCTCATTCACTTTTTTCTCAGGTTCAATCTCCGAGAGTTCTATCATAACGGGCTTTAATTTTGCCGGAAAGAGTGAATCGATTGAATTTTTATACTGCTTATTATGGTTTGCATCAAACTCTCTGAGGATTCTTTTATCAAGCTGTTCCTCACTCAATGCCGGTTTTAAGTCTATATGAAGTGTAAGTTCTTTTTTTCTTAAAGTCTTTCCCACCACACTGCTCGCACTCAGAATAACCGGTCCTGTTACACCATAATGTGTAAAAAGCATTTCTCCAAATTCTTCGTAGAGTTTTTTCTTCCCATCTGTGATACGAATTTCTATATTTCGAAGAGATAATCCCTGTAATTCTTTCGCATACCATTGTCTGACCTCCATCGGTACAAGTGATGGAAGGAGTTCTGTCACTCTATGCCCTGTTTCTTTTGCAAAACGATATCCATCGCCTGTGGAACCTGTGGAAGGATAGGAAATACCACCTGTCGCAACAATCACAGCATCTGCCTTCATTTTCTTTCCATTGGTTAATAAAACTCCGCACACTTTATCCTGTTCACAAAGCAATTCTCTCACCTCTGTGTGAAGAGAAACAGATACTCCTAATGATTTTAACTCCCTTGAAAATGCTGCAATCACATCAGAAGAATGATCTGAAACAGGGAAAACTCGTTCTCCACGTTCAATTTTGGTCTTCACGCCAAGTTCTTCAAAGAAATCAATCACCTGCTGGTTTGTAAAACTATAAAATCCACTATACAAAAATTTAGGATTGCTTATCACCGCCGTAAATAAATCTTCTATATCAGCGGCATTTGTAATATTGCAGCGTCCTTTTCCTGTAATAAACAGCTTTTTCCCTAGCTTTTCATTCTTCTCAAGCAGCTGAACATTCTGACCATTTCTTGCTGCGAAAACTGCCGCCATCATTCCGGCAGCCCCGCCGCCCACTACGATCACATTTACTCATGCTCTATTTTTCTCCTTTATTCTGTCTGTAAGACTCATTTGTTACTGTATCGTCACCTTCATGATTGATTTCTTCTCCGCTGTAAACCTGGTATTCACCCCAGATTTTCTCCAATGTCTCTAACGTCGAAACAACTTCCTTCTGCTTTTTCATACAAATCGCAACAATCAGTGCATTGATCACACTCAATGGTGCGACAAGTGAATCGACAATAGAAGCCATATCACTTCTTGCGATCAGATTGCAGGAAGAATACTGATTCATAGGTGAATGGATACTGTCAGTAAGTGTGATTACTTTTGCCTTTCTATTGCTCGCAAATTCCAATGCTTTCAATGTTCTCATCGAATATCTTGGGAAACTGATTCCTATGATCACATCTCCTTCCCCGATTCGAATGATCTGTTCAAAAATCTCACTGGAACTGTTTGTATTTACTGTAATTACATTGTCGCATACAAGATTCAGATAAAATCCCATAAAAGAAGCAAGTGGTGCACAGCTTCTGATTCCCACAACATAGATTCTCTTTGCTTCTAAAAGGGTATCAATTGCCCAGTTAAATGCCTTATGATCGATTGCAGACAAGGTCATCTTGATTTTCTCAATGTCTGACTGAAGAACGGTTTCAAGAATCTCACTCTGTGTAATTCGTCCATAGGTCACTTCCATACGCTGGATTGAATTCAACTTATTACGGACAAGTTCCTCCAACGCTTTCTGAAATTCCGGGTATCCTCTATATCCAAGCTGGGTTGCAAATCGTACAACCGTAGATTCACTGACACCCACAATCTCTCCAAGACGCGCTGCTGTCAGAAATACAGCCTTATCATAATTTTCTTTCACATATTCTGCAAGGCGCTTTTGCCCCTTGCTCATCTTCTCATATTTTGCTTCGATCCTTCCGATCAGCTCATTCATATTCGCTTCAATATTGCGTTCTGATGTTTCCATTCTTTTACACTATTCCTAATCCATAAATATTTCATTATCCGTCCAGCAGCTTCTACAGATACATAAGAGTTCTGTCATACCTCTGCTTTGCTGATTACTTCACAGCCCGCGTGTACTCTTTCAGCCAGATTCGTTCTTCCTCTGAAAGGTAAGGGGACACCTTTTCATAAACCTGCTTATGATAATGATTCAACATTTCTTTCTCTTCTGTACTCATTTTCTCCGACAAGATTGCATCCAGATCAATTGGTACATAAGTAAGAATTTCAAAATTCATAAACTGTCCATACTCATTCTTAACTGTTTTTCTGACAAGCAGCTCATTTTCCAGACGAATTCCATGAGAACCCTCAATATAGATTCCCGGTTCATCTGTAATCACCATATTCTCTTCCAATGCCGGAGCCGGCCTCTCTCCCTCTTTCCAACGGAAATTGATCGGTCCTTCATGGATATTCAATAAATAACCAACACCATGCCCCGTCCCATGATTAAAGTTTAATCCTTCTTTCCAAAAGACCTCTCTTGCAATACAATCCAGATTCGCACCACTGCATCCGTAGAGAAATACAGTGTTCGCCAGGCGCAGCATTGCTCTTGCAACCAGTGTGAAATGTTCCTTTTCAATGCTCCCCACTTCTCCAAGTGCAACCGTACGCGTAATGTCGGTAGATCCTTCCAGATAATGACCACCTGTATCTGTCATGAAAAAGCTTTCCTTCTTTTAAAGGGACATTGCTTTTCTCATCCGCACTATAATGAACAATTGCCCCATGTTCTCCATATGCACTGATCGGGCCAAAACTTGGTCCGAGGAAATGCTCCTGCTCTGCACGTAATCCTTCCAGCCTGGCAGAAGCAGACAACTCTGTAATCTCCACTCTGCCAATATTCTTCTTTAACCAGTACATAAACTTTGTATGTGCAACCGCATCCTTCAAATGCGCTTTTCTCAAATTCTCTGCCTGTGTTTCATTTTTAACTGACTTCATCAGGATTTCCGGATTCTGCTTATCAATAATCACCGTCTCTTTGGAAATGGCCTGATAAAGACTATAATTCATGATTGAAGAATCCAGAAGAAGCTTATCTTCCGATGTCATTTCTGAAACTTTGCGATAAATACCCTCATACGGATAAATCTTCACTTGATTTTCTGCTAACAAATTTATAATATCGTCAGAGAATTTTCTAATGTCAGCAAACAGCTCAACTGAATTATTATAAACGATTGCGTAAGAAAGAACAAGTGGACAATATGCAATATCATTTCCTCTTATATTTAAAAGCCATGCAATATCATCAAGACTCGATAAAACATGTGCATTGCATCCATTTTCTTTCATTATTTCTCTGATTCGTTCTAATTTGGATCCAATTTTTTCACCTGTATATTCATCCGCTAGAGAAAATACAGATTCCATAGACATTTCAGGTCTTTCCTTCCAGATATTCTGTGCAAAATCTAAGCTATATTTCAATGATGCGCCATTCTCGTCTGCGATATGACAATATCGTTTTCCTTGTGCATAAGTCACTGTACGACCATCAAATCCCAGAACATCCCCTTCTTTTAGCTCACTTTTTAAAAATTCTTCTATCGTTGGAACATCAGATTCTCCTGATTTATAGAGCGTGATCCCGCTCCCCTTCAACTGAGCTTCTGCCTGAATAAAAATATCTTCCATCTGTCCAGAGTCCCGCTTTATCCTTTGTAAAAACTGCGGTACCTGCTGATCCTGTAAAGCCCGTTATATATTCGCGGAATTTAAAATAATCACCGACGTATTCACTGTGATGATAATCATCTGTAGGGATAATATAGCAGTCTACTTTCTGCTGTTCCATTACATTTCGTAATCGCTCTATTCTGTCTAAAACGCTCATATTTGCCTCCATATATTCCAACAACCAAACTCATATTACAAAAACTTGATTATTCAAAATTGTACACATCTATGATACCACCAAATAAATTTCCTTACAAATGAAAAAGACCAGAAAATACAAATCTTTCCAACTGTTATCTTCTGGTCTTTCTATTCAATTCATAATCTAACTAAATCAGTCAGGATTATACCGGATAAGATCCGTTCTCTGTATCTGCTACTGTAGCATCTACTTTTGTCTGCTGAGCCTGTCTGTATTTGAAGAAGTCAACAGCAACCTGTGGGAACAGTGCATATGTCAGTACATCCTCATCCTGCTGGATCCACTGTGCACACTCTTTGCGAAGTGTATCAAGCTCATCCGGGATAAGATCTGCCGGACGGCAAGTGATCGGTTCTTCATCTCCAAGAGCTTTCTTCTGAAGTTCTGGATCAACCGGTTTTGTTGTCTTACCGTATTTACCTGCAAGAACATCCTTTGTCTCTTTTGTGATCATCTTATAACGTTCACCCATCAGTACGTTGAATACAGCCTGTGTTCCAACGATCTGTGAAGATGGTGTAACAAGCGGTGGCTCACCAAGATCTTTACGTACACGCGGTACCTCTTCAAGTACTTCGTAGAACTTATCTTCTGCTCCCTGCTCTTTCAGCTGGGATGTCAGGTTGGAAAGCATTCCTCCCGGTACCTGATACAGAAGAGTCTTGATATTAACACCAAGGTTCTTCGGATTGAGCAGTCCACTCTCAAGAGCATCGTCACGGATTGGGCGGAAGTAGTCAGCAATCTCTGCAAGGAGACTCTGATCAAGTCCTGTATCGTATGGTGTTCCCTTGAATGTCTCAACCATAACTTCTGTAGCCGGCTGAGATGTTCCAAGTGCGAATGGTGAGATTGCGGTATCAATGACATCTACACCGGCCTCTACTGCTTTCATGTAAGTCATAGAAGCAACACCTGATGTGTAGTGTGTATGAAGCTGGATTGGAAGATCTACAGCTTCTTTCATTGCTCCGATCAGCTCTGTTGCCTTATACGGTGTCAGAAGACCAGCCATATCTTTGATACAGATAGAGTTTGCACCCATCTCTTCAATCTTCTTGGCAATGTCTACCCAGTAATCTAGTGTATAAGCATCACCTAAAGTGTAAGATAATGCGATCTGAGCTTCTACTTTTTCTTTGTTTGCAGCCTTAACTGCTGTCTTCAGGTTACGAAGATCATTTAAGCAGTCAAAGATACGAATGATGTCGATTCCGTTGGCAGCAGATTTCTGTACGAAATATTCTACCACATCATCTGCGTATGGACGATATCCTAAGATGTTCTGTCCACGGAATAACATCTGAA
>ENA-OQJT01000268-OQJT01000268.1-human-gut-metagenome-genome-assembly--contig:-NODE-268-length-13431-cov-1.085839_pt1 | contig 13431 bp, 13 predicted proteins | sample MGYA00242612_ERZ504779 | MGnify/ENA primary metagenome ERZ504779 (study PRJEB26092, sample SAMD00036366) | human gut metagenome | host: Homo sapiens | study: EMG produced TPA metagenomics assembly of...
CTGCGATCTGCTTTGCCTTTCCGGATCAGAGATTCTTGTACCGCCCGATTTTTCATCTTTCCAGGTGTAGACCACACCGCCCGCCGCGGCCGTCACCGTGTAATACGGTTTCGGGACAAATTCACGGATTTCCTGCTCGCGCTGTGCGATCATGGCAAGTGTCGGCGTCTGCACACGGCCGCAGGAAAGCTGTGCATTGTATTTACAGGTCAGCGCCCGCGTCGCATTGATGCCGACGAGCCAGTCCGCCTCGGCACGGGAAACGGCAGCGCGGTAGAGATTGTCGTACTCTTTCGCATCCTTCAGATTGGCAAAACCCTCACGGATCGCCTTGTCCGTCACAGAGGAAATCCAGAGACGCTTACACGGCTTCTGGTTATGTGCCTTGTCGAGAATCCACCGCGCCACCAGCTCACCCTCGCGTCCGGCATCGGTTGCAATGACAATCTCATTCACGTCCTTCCGCGCAAGCTGTGTCGTCACCGCATGGTACTGTTTTCCCGTCTGCGGAATGACCTTGATCTGCAGTTTTTCCGGCATCATCGGCAGAACTGCCATATTCCATTCCTTATACTTTTTGTCATAGTCTTCCGGATCTTTTAACGTCACCAGATGGCCGAGCGCCCAGGTAACGATATACTTGTTTCCCGCCAGCGCTCCGTTTTCTTTTTTGCTGCACCCCAGTACGCGCGCAATGTCGCGTGCCACGGATGGTTTTTCTGCAATTACCAGAGTTTTCATAAAATGTCTGCTCCTTTTATAGCTCTTTATACTGTTTTACAATTTCCTCCCGGTCTTTTCCGAGAATGAAGTAATAATCAATCTGTCCGTCCCCTGCGGTGTGAAGATACGTTCCAAACGTCCGTACATTGCACAGCAGTGCCGTCCGGGACGCGGCGGCCGCAATGCCGTAGCCGCGGTTCGAAACAAGCAGCGGCATCCGCGCCTGCTTTCCGCCAAAAGAGACGTAGCGCGCCTTCGCGGTCAGATCCAGCCACTCGGTCGAAAGAATGCCTTTTGCTTTCAGCTTTTCGGAACCGCTCCAGTCGAAGAACGTCCATGTCATGCCGCCGTCGATCATGCGCGGCTCGTCACGCTTCTCGGAAAGGATTGGTTTGTTGTCCGGCGTCAGGAACTGCACCGCGCCGTCCTTTTTTTTCTACCATGACGCGCAGCTTTTCCGTCTCGACCAGAACCGCCGTCTTCGATTCTTTCGCACTCCACGAAAACGCGGTGTCTGCCTTCGGCTTCCAGTACGTGTCCTGCACTTTTGCGGTCACACTCTTTACGAAACTGATGCGGATCACCTCCGGCGTGATCGGGGTGATGCGTAAGATGCCGTACATGCTGGCAATCTCAACCGCCGATTTTCCTTCTTCGCCCATTTCACCGCACACTTGATCTTCGAATGGCCCTTGATGCGCAGCAGCTCGTTTTCCGGGATTGCACCGAAAGCGTAAGGTGAGGTATTCAGGCGCTCCGTCTTCTCGGCTTCTCCTGGTACCATACCTGCTCCGCCCGGTCTTTTTGCACTCTGCACTCCGGCCGTGCCCATTCCATATTGCATTCCTGCCTGTGTTCCTGCACTCCGTCTGCTTCCCGGCGCTTTGCCGCCTGCCTTTCCATGATAAGCCGCACCAGCAAAAATAGATGACACCCCTTCCGGTGCACGCTGCTGCATTGTCTTTGCGGCAATTTCTTCTCCCGTTTCTGCCGCAGCCCTCCGCGTTGCCGTACTGCCTCTTGCCATCACCGCTGTTCCGGTCGTGCTTGTATTTCCAGACGCCATTCCCGGCCTCTGCTCCGGCTTGATCACAATCCGTTTCGGTCCATGGCTGTTCCGCTCGTCCATCTCCTGAATGCCGATCGCGCGGTTCTCCTCACGCGCCTCCTTCTGCGTCAGCGAAACCTTCTCATACTCTTTCGCCTTCGTCAGCGTCTCCATGGCAAATTCCTGATTGTGTCGGCCCTTCGGCGCTTCTTTGGCAAGGATTCCCGTCAGTTCTCCTGTATACAGCACCGCCAGCTCATGCAGTGCCCGCGTCGCCGCCACGTAAAGCAGCTTCACCTGCCCGTCATTTTCAGGATATTTTTCTTCCGTCGGATCAAGAAGCAGCACCGCATCGAACTCAAGACCTTTCGTATATGCCACCGGGAGCACCATCACGCCCTCGCCGAACTCTGCCGTCTCGAGATCCTCCTCCACAACCGGCACGTATTGTTTCAGCTTCCGCGCCGTATCCGCCGCTTCTGCCTCATCCCTGCATACAACGGCAATCGTCTCATATCCCTGCGCCTGCCATGTCTTGATTGTCTGAACACCCGCGGCGAGCAGCGCCGCTTCATCGTCAAATGCTTCTTTCCGCACCGCCGTTCCGTGCCGCAGCACCGGCTCCACCGGATAGATCGCAAAGTCCCCATGCCGCAGAATCTCGTTTGCAAAATCGGAGATCTCCACCGTATTCCGGTAACTCTTCCGCAGAACGCCGAACGCATCGTACGTGCCGGTCAGAATCAGCTTTTTCAGCTCCTCCCAGTCGTTCAGGCCGTAGGAAAAATGGATATTCTGCGACGTATCTCCCATAATGGTATACGTACAGTCACGCAGACAGTAATGAAGCACCTGGTAAGCCATCATCCCGAAATCCTGCGCCTCGTCGATGACCACATGGCTCGCCTCGCGCACGGGATCGTTTTCCTTGATCCGCTTATAGAGGTATGCCAGCGCCGCCAGATCATAGACATCAAAGGAGTTTTCCGGCACTTCCACCGCTTTTCCTTTCTCCGCCTGCTGCTCCAGAAACTGTAAATAGAGATCAAAAATGGATCCCCGCCATTTTCCATCTCCAAAATATTTCTCGTATTTCCGCTTCAGCGCCTTTTTTTCGCGCGCCGGAAACGTCACTTCTTTTCCCGAAACCTCATTCTCAAATTTTGCCAGCAGGATCTCATTCAGCATGCACATCTTTCCTTCCATGGAAAGTGTGGACTGCTCCCTGCAATAGTTATCAATATACTCGGCGTCCAGAAGCAATGTTCCCGTTTTTTCCAGCCGCACCGGCTCCCGCGGAATCTGCTCTGCCTCGTACGTACGGCAGAAATTTTCCAGATCGAAAAAACCAGCCGCTTCCGCCCCTTTATGCTGTTTTTCTCATCCGCGCGGTCGATGGTGTGTACCATGTACTTTTCTTCGTCCCAGTCCTCATACAGAAGCCGGATGAAAAGCTGCTCCATCGTCATCTGACGGATGCCGTACACATCGAGTTCCGGCAGAACGCTGGTAATGTAGTTCAGCAGAATGCGGTTGCTTCCAATGATATAGAAATCCTCCGGCCGGAAGTCCTCCTCGTAATTATAGAGGATGTACGAAATCCTGTGCATCGCCACCGTCGTCTTTCCGGAGCCAGCCACGCCCTGTACGATCAGATTCGTCTTCGGGGATCTGCGGATAATGAGGTTCTGCTCCTGCTGGATCGTCGCAATGATCTCACCGAGCACCGCTTTTTTGTTCTTCGCCAGATACTTTGTCAGCAGCTCATCGTTCGCTACCACATCGGAATCAAAAAAAGTCTTTCAGATGGTCATTTTCAATCTCATACGTCCGCTTTCTTTTCAGATCAATCGAAAAAGTACCCTCTGAACTCACCGTATAGCTGCACGGCCCGGTGCTGTTCTCATAATAGACGGAGGAAATCGGCGCCCGCCAGTCCAGCACAACCGGCTCCGCCTTCTCATCGGAAATGCCGACGCGCCCGATGTAATAGGACTCTAAAAACGAAAGCCGCGGATCCTGAAAATCAATCCGCCCGAAATACGGCTTCTTTCTCGCTTTTTCCAGCCGCGCCATGCCGTGCTGGTACGCATTCAGCTTCGCCGTCGCGTTGTTCCAGAGCGCCAGGCCTTCCGCCTCTTTTGCGTCGTACGTCTCCATCAGATCCGCCAGGTCCTCATTCGCCAGCCGGATATCCGCCTTCGCCTGTTCCAGATTCTGCTCGGCAATCCCGATCACCTTCGCAAGCTGTGCTTCCTCCTCTTCCCTCGTAAGTCCGGGAATCTCTGATTTTCTGATGCTTCTTTCCAGTTTCTCTTCTTCCACTTTGTACCTCCTTTTTTACGAAAAACTTCTTCTACATCAGCCCGTTCTTTTGATTCTCTTATTTCCATCCCAATAGACTTTATTTTACCATGCACACGTCTCCCCGGCAAGATACTTCACCCGCTTTTTCGTGCATCAAAAAAGACACCATGCATCTTACACACAGTGCCTTTCCGACTTTTTTTTCTTACTGAAGGTAATCCTTAAATTTCTTTTTAAATGCTTCGATATCGTTCGTATGGGCTTCTACAACCGCATCCGGATTTCCGGCGATCATCAGGACACTCATCAGGGATTTCGCATCAAAGACGCATCGTCCTATTTTTACGTCAACGTCGTAATCCAGGCGTTTCACCATATTTACAAATTCTTCTACACTCTCTACTTCATCAAACTTTAACGGTAACGAAATCATATTTTCTGCATCCTTTCTGCTTTTTGGTCTTTTTTTCATGATTTTGAATTCTTTCTTTTATTTCCTTCAAAATCGGTCAAAAGCTTACACGATATTCCTTTTTTGCTGTTTTTCTGAAAGTAGTAATGAAATCGCCTTCATTTTCGACTGACACTAAAATAGCATACATCTGTCTCACTGCAAATATCCGTTTTAGACAAAATTCGACGTAGTTTTACAGCAATTTGCTCATATGTTCCGTCTGATTCGTTAAGTTGTTTCTTTTCCGGCACTTTTTTCGTCTGATCTGACTGGCCGGAAGGCCTTACTTGAGAATCACTCTCATGAAAAATTATTCGCTGAAAATAATATTTCGGATCTTCCGGGACAGGGTGTACGTTCCGGCATCTTTTTTCTGGGTCATCATCAGAAATGTCATATTCTGCTCCGGCACGACTTCCATGTAGCATCCAAGCCAGCCGTCCCAGCCGAACTCGCCCTTGCTTCCCAGCGTTACCGCACGCGTCGGATCTACCAGAACACGCATCAGATTTCCGTAGGAAAATCCTTCCAGACCGATCCAGTTATCAAAGCCTGCCTGCTGTGCCGCGCTTAATGTGTGGCCTCCCAGAAATTTTACCGTCGTCGGACGGAGAATCTGTACACCGTTGTAGGTGCCGCCGTTCAGCAGCATCTGCGTAAATTTCGCATAATCGTCGATGGTAGATGCAAGGCCTGCTCCGCCTGCCTCATATGCCGGGCGGTACGCCATATCGTTCTGAATGCCAAGGTTATTGTCCAGATAACGGACGGACGGCTGTCCCTCCCTGCAGTCATACACCTTCGCCAGACGATCCTGCTTTTCTGCCGGAACCCAGAAATCGGTATCGTTCATGCCGAGCGGCTCGAAAATTTCTTTTTTCAGAAAATCCCCAAAGCGCATGCCGCTTGCCACCTCAATCACCGCACCTACGACATCCGCCGACGTTCCATAACTCCAGGACTGGCCCGGCTGATACAGAAGCGGGACTTTTCCAAGACGGTTTGCAAATTCTACTGTACTGATCGTTCCGCCGTTTTCTTCCTTAAGTCCGTGGATCACCTCCTGAAAAAGTGCATCGGTCTGCCGTCCCGTCTCATCCGTTCCGCCGTACGTCAGCCCGGATGTCATATTCATAATATCCTCCAGAAGGATCTCCCGCTCCGCTTTTTCTATCTTCCCATCCGCTGTACATACAACCGGGTTCCGGAAGCCCGGCAGATACTTGCTGACCGGATCCGCCAGATCGACGATTCCGCGCTCTACCAGAATCATCATGGCCGTCGCGGTAATCGGCTTGCTCATGGAGTAGAGACGGAAAATATTATCGCGGGAAACCGGCTTTTTTGCTTCGATATCCGCATATCCGCTCTCCAGATAAACCTGCTCCTCTCCGTCTTTGATCACCATCAGAAGACAGCCCGGTGTCTCTCCTTTTGCAACGGACGCATCCATCACCTGCTGCAGTCTTTTCTTTATCACCTGTTCCATGGTATGTTCTAACCTCCATCTAAATTTCATTGTTTTTTCCTATTTTACCTCTCTTTTTGCCCCCTGTCATCTTTTATCTCGCTTTTCTTCTTCTATCCTCATTGTCTTTTTTTTCTGAAATCTTACAACTTTTCTGAAATTAAGAAAAACCATCAAAAACCATCATTGCCCTATTCCGAAAAATATGCTATTCTGTATGTATATATATTTATGAATCTTCAGCTATTTAGAAAAACGAGGTGAACATCTTGCTGAAAACGAACGAATCCGCAGAAAATTATTTGGAAACCATTTTAGTCTTAAGTCAGAAAAAACCCGTTGTACGCGGTGTTGATATTGCAGAAGAACTTGGCTTTAAAAAATCAAGTGTCAGCGTTGCCATGAAAAACTTAAGAGAAAAAGAGCAGATCCGCGTAACGCCGGAAGGCTACATCTACCTGACCGACAGCGGACGCGCGATCGCAGAGATGATCTATGAGCGCCACCAGCTCCTCTCCCGCGGCCTGATGAGCCTTGGTGTTGATGAGCAGACCGCCACGGAAGATGCCTGCCGCATCGAACATGTCATCAGCCAGGAAAGCTTTGAAGCGATCAAACGTCATCTGCACATGACTGCCGAAAAATAAAACATGACAAAGAAAACGCTGCCGGAGTTCTCTTGAGAGTATGAAACTTTTTCTGTAAAATAATGTTTGGAAGGTTCTTCTATGATACAATAAATATCATTAGGAGGACCTTTTATTATGGCAAGACAAAAGAAACCGGTACATCGAGTACAAATGACCGAAGGAAAACGAAACATCATCCATCAGCTCCTGGAAGAGTATGATATCCAGTCTGCTGAAGACATCCAGGATGCGCTCAAGGATCTTTTAGGCGGTACCATTAAGGAAATGATGGAAGCGGAAATGGACGATCATCTCGGCTATGAAAAATCAGAACGTTCGGATCATGATGATTACCGCAATGGGTATAAGCGCAAACAGGTCAACAGCCGATATGGATCGATGGAAATCGAAGTGCCGCAGGACCGAAAATCAACATTTGAACCACAGGTGGTGAAAAAACGTCAGAAAGATATTTCTGATATTGATCAGAAGATTATTTCTATGTATGCCAAAGGAATGACTACCCGACAGATTTCCGAAACCATCGAAGATATTTATGGCTTTGAAACCTCGGAGAGTTTTATTTCCGATGTAACCGATAAGATCCTGCCACAGATCGAAGACTGGCAGAACCGGCCGTTGGACGAAGTCTATCCCATTCTCTACATTGACGCAATTCACTATTCCGTAAGAGATAATGGTGTGATCCGAAAGCTTGCAGCTTACGTGATTCTTGGAATCAACACGGAAGGAAAGAAAGAGGTTCTGACCATCAGCGTTGGCGACAATGAAAGCGCAAAATACTGGCTTTCCGTTATGAACGAACTGAAAAACCGGGGTGTCAAAGATGTATTAATCATCTGTGCAGATGGTTTAACCGGCATCAAAGAAGCAATCGCTGCTGCTTTTCCAAAAACCGAGTATCAGCGCTGTATCGTACACCAGGTAAGAAACACACTGAAATATGTCCCTGACAAGGACAGAAAAGCATTTGCAGCGGATCTGAAGACCATTTATCAGGCCGCAGATGAAAAGAAAGCGCTGGCAGCTTTAGATCGTGTAACTGAAAAATGGTCTCCCAAATATCCGAATTCCATGAAACGCTGGAAGGATAACTGGGATGCCATCTCTCCAATTTTCAAGTTTTCAACGACGGTCAGAACGGTGATTTATACCACCAATGCGATTGAATCCCTGAATTCCACCTACCGGAAGCTGAATCGGCAGAGAAGCGTATTCCCAAGCGATACGGCCCTTTTAAAAGCGCTGTACCTGGCCACTTTTGAGGCTACGAAAAAATGGACCAGTACGATTCGAAACTGGGCGCAGGTATATGGCGAACTGAGTATTATGTACGAAGGTCGTCTTCCAGAATAACGAGTAAACCGACGATCAAGACAGGCGGAAAACCGCCTGCTCTTGACATGCCATTCAACAACTGTTATATATAAAACAAGGGTGAAAAGCTCAAACTGTAAGCTCACCACCTTTGCATATCATAGAAGAATCTTATTTACAGACTTTTTCTCACAGTCTCGAAAAATCAGGATTTGGCGGTTTCCCAAGTATTGATGTCTAATCTGGTAGTACAATGAACGTTTGTACCATTTTCGGTCCAGATGACAACGGGGGGTTGCTTCATCATCGCGGGTAGACTGGTCATCTATAAAACCACTGATAAATCCACTATCAGATTCCGCTTCATGAGTCTTGTTACAAGGGTGATATCCAGAAATTGAGCTTGAGAGCCCAGCCTCCCCATGAGCCTTCTTTTGCAATATATTTTTTTGCCCAGATCCATCATAATAATAAACATTATAATTATGACCGTATTGTCCAGCATCGCAGACAAATTTATAAACTTTCCCGCTATCCCCGCAGGCCGCCACATATTCATTTGCAGCAAATTCCTGAACCTCAACAACAGGTTCCATCCACTCTTTCTTCATAACGATATAACCTCCTCTAATAATGCATACCTTAAAGTATCATGTACAAAATTTAAAGCAGAATTTTGAATCGTATCTTCCGCAGCCTCATATTCCTCTAACGCCTGTGCAACGACTTCCGAAATGGTACGTGGCTGCTGAAAAGCATTCCAGAGAAATGCAGCGGTATCGTTTGGAACCATCACTGCATTCGAAATCTGACAGGCAGTCCCAACGGGAATAATCGCATATTCCCCTGCAATTTCACGCAGCAGATAATCGGAATTGACACGATATTTTTTTTCATTTATCTTTTTTAACAAATCCGACCGGGTCGGAGAAGCAATCGGTTCCATCACAAACTCCCCTCTTGCAAAATGCTGTGCCTTTTCAGGCAGAAAGTATTTCTGCAGTCAGCAAGAAAAATATGTAGAATGTTCGCAGAAATAAATTACATTTATCATTACAAAAAGATTATAGAAGAAGAACTAGGAAAAGTCAAGTAAAAACTGGAAAAAGATGGGAATGTAATCTGCTCAAAAACGAAAAACAAATCGCTGTGTGCGGACACTCCAGCGGTATCTGTGCGTGAGCCGTCCGAGACGATTTGGAAAATCTATGGCAGCGGATATGCTGGCGGCTTATTATGACAGAAGCACAGACACCGATGCACTATTTCAGAATTTAAAAATCGGCAGAAGTGAAACATATAAAAAACATCGGAATCAGTATGATGTAATAAAAACCAATATGCAGGAATTTTTAAGCGCAACAAGCGGCATTGACGAAATGCTGCGCATGCTGAACGACTATCTGATTTTTGATCTCAGAGAGCAGTACAGTCAGGTGCGCTTCCGTGATGAAAAGAATCTGGTACAGGTAATGAAAGATCTGACATACGATAACGAAAAAGAAAACGTATCCATTCCAAACCGTGAAGTATCCCAGGAGTATATCAACGCAATCAGCAGATTTCCATTCTGCAATACAACGATGAAGGCTCGCTGTGGAAGAATATTTTTATCATTATTCTCGGTTCCTGCGTGTTCCGTGTGATCTGGGTGTACACGATTTTCGCGTATTTCCATACCATTACGTCACTGTATCTGCTGTATATCTTTTCGTGGACAATTACCGGTGCGGCGGAGATCCTGTATTTCCGGTATGGCTATAAAACGCTGCAGATCAGTCAAAAATAAAATTACGTATTTAATTACAAAAAGGCTCCAAAGATTGACGGAGTCTCTTTTTTTGTTATCATAAATGCGGAAAAAGGGATTGTGATACGTTGCGGAGAGAAGGGAAGATCATGGGGAGAAAGAGGAGTTTTTGATGGAAAAAACATTTCAGACAGGGAGTTTTTCCTTCCGGCTGAAGTTTCCAGAAGAGCTGGTACTTCCGGTGGATATGGAAAAATTTTTGGTGGAAACGGATTCTGCGGATTATACATATATCATTACGGCCGTCGACATATTGCCGGAAGCGGAGGGAGAGCTGATTGTGGATCGGGTCGATCTGCAGGTGTTTCATACAAAAGAAGGATTGGAGAGCCGCCGGATCGGTGTGAAAGGAGAAGCGCGTCCTTATGCATTTTACCGTGAGACTGCGCAAAATCGTGCAGAGGTTTTCGTCGGCAGGTGGTATCTGGCAGAAGTTGAAAAGTATGAAGTTGTTTTTCTTTCCCTCCTTGCCCTGGAGCGCCGTCTGGCAGAACAGCCGTGCCTGATTCTGCACTGTGCATACACGGAGTATCAGGGGAAAGCAATGCTCTTTTCTGCACCATCGGGAACGGGCAAAACCACGCAGGCGGAACTCTGGGAACAGTACCGGGGAAGCCGTACCGTAAATGGGGATAAGGCATTGCTGGAATATGATGGCACAGCGTGGACAGCAAACGGCTGGCCGGTCTGCGGAACATCAGGAGTCTGCGAAAACAAAAAGCTCCCGGTCGGATGCATTGTAATGCTGAGCCAGGCAAAGACGAATCAGGCGTGGCGGCTGCGTCCGGCAGAGGCATTTACGAGTCTGTACGGACAGATCACCATGAACCGCTGGGACAGGGAGGGAATGGTGCACAGTCTCGACCTTCTCGAACAGCTTGCTGGAAAAGTTCCGGTGTATCATCTGGCGTGCGACATTTCAGAAGATGCGGTGAAAACGCTGGAGCAGGAGATCGGGCCGGTTCGTTCGAAAGTGAAACATATGCAGCTGCACTGCACAAAAACATGATTCAGAAAAGGGAGAAACATGCATGAAAATGATGGATACACGTGCCTATGTCGGAATGCTGAAAGAACTTGTAGAGCAGGGCAGAGAAGTGCGTATGGTGATTTCCGGGAGCAGCATGGCGCCGTTTCTGATTCATGGACGCGACAGTATTTTCTTCCGAGCGCCGGAGCGGGAACTTCGGAGAGGTGATATCGTATTTTATGAGCGGCCGGGCGGACAGTTTGTCGTGCATCGGATCTGCCGCGTTCATGCAGACGGTTATGACATAATCGGGGATGCACAGACGGAAATCGAGCATCATGTGCAACGGAAGCAGATCTTTGCACGGGTGACAAAAGTGGAACGAAAAAGGAAAAATACTTGTACCGGGAACGTTCTGGTGGGAGTTTTTTGCACAGGTCTGGATTCGCATCATCCCGCTTCGCCCGATTCTGATGCATGGATATGCCCGGTTATTCGGTGTGGATAAAAAGAAAAATGATGCGTGCAGAGAAAATGAAAGGAAAAGAAGATGATTACAGAAACAGAAACCGCATTCCTTGCGGTGATTCGTGCGTTTTTGACAGAAGAAAAAGCATCGCCGGCGGAAATTCAGGGGCTGACAGAAAAACAATGGAATCATCTGTTTGTCCTCGCGGCACAGCATTCGCTGCTGTCAGCGGTCTACGATGTTGTGGGAAAAACACCGGAATTTGCAGAACTTCCGGACGAGCTTCGCAGACAGGTAAAAACGCAGGCAATGCAGAGTGTTTTGCAGCAGGTTTCGCGTACAGCGCTGTTTCTTTCCGATGAAAAGGAGCTGGCGCAGCTGGGCGTGCAGCCGCTGGTGATGAAAGGAATTGTGTGCAGAAATCTCTATCCGAAGCCAGATCTGCGCCCGTCCGGGGATGAGGATCTTCTGATTCCGGCAAAGGATTTTGCAGCAGTAGATGCCTGTTTTATGCGGAAGGGCTTTGTGCGGGACAAAGAAGCCGCAATGCCGGATGGCATCAAAGACGGTGATATCCCGGAAGAGATGGGCTACATTCATCCGAAAACAGGGGTCTTCTATGAAATACATACCAGGCTGTTCAGCACAGAATCCTCTGCCTATGGTTATCTGAACCGTGCATTTTCCGATGTTTTTGCGCATCCATCCAGGGTGGAAGTGCAGGGTCAGAGTATCTTTACCTTAGAAGAAACGCATCATCTTTTCTATCTTCTCTGTCACAGCTTCAAGCACTTTCTTCACGGCGGCGTCGGGATCCGTCAGATCTGTGATATGGTACAGATGATTCGTATATATGGAAGAAAAATAGACTGGGAAATGTTCTGGCAGCTGTGCGAAGAGTATCATATGACGTGCTTCTGTATCAATCTGCTGGATATCGGCGAGCGGTATCTGGGCTTTTCCTATGAAGCAAGTGGGGCAGTCCGTGCCGCAAAGAAGCTTCACTCGGATTCCGAAGCGCTTCTGATCGATATTCTCGATGCCGGTTCGTTCGGAAAATCGAGCGCGGGACGGATCCACAGTGCAAACATTACCCTGTATGCGGCAGAAACCGGAATGGAAAAGCACACAGCCGGGGGAATCTGGAAATCGCTGGTTCCGGAAGCTTCCTATATGAAAAACAAGTATCCCTATGCGGCGAGGTATCCGTTTTTGCTCCCGGCTGCATACGTGGAGCGAATCCTGAAATGGCTGGGGCAGGGAGAAAAAGGACAGAAATTGAGCATTGAAGTGGGTGCGGGACGTGTCGAGCTGCTGAAAAAATACGATATGATCCGTACCGCAGACGGGAAAAAGAGAGGAGACGCGCATGCAGGAAGAATCCAGAGAGAAAAGTAAAGACGCTCCCTTCGAGTCTCTCCGCATCCTGTCGGAGCGATGGAAAAACGGAACGTTCTCGGAAATCATCGATGACTGGAAATGGATTTTTGGCTACAGCGCGCGCTATAAGGGTGCGATTGTTTTTTTATACGATTCTCGGTATCTTAAGCACTTCGCTTGGGCTTGTCGGCAGCGTGGCAGGAAAATACCTGATCGATATCATCACCGGATACCAGATACAGAAGCTCCCGCTGCTGATTTGCATCATGATCGGAAGCACCGTGTTCAGCCTTGGGTTTGAGAGTGTCATCAACCGCATTTCAACGAAGCTTGGTATCGCCATCAACAACGACATCCAGGCGGATATTTTTGACAAAATCGTTGATGCGGACTGGCTGGAAATCAGCAAATACGCAAACGGTGACGTACTCAACCGTTTCAACGGCGACATTGGAACGGTCAGCGGCAACGCAATCAGCTGGCTCCCGACGATTATCATTGCCGTGTATCGGTTTATTGCCACCTTTTTCGTAATCCTGCATTATGACTGGGTCATGGCACTGATTGCTTTTTTAAGCGCACCGTTCCTGCTTCTGATGTCGCGGTTTATGATCCGCCGTCAGCGGGAATACAGCAAAGAAGTACGCGAGATGAGCAGTAATCTGATGAGCTTTGAGGTAGAAGCGTTCTACAATTTTGATACGATCAAGTCGTTTGGCATCGCACCGTATTACAGTAAAAAGATGCGTTGGTGGCAGAGACTTTTCAAGGATATCAGCCTGAAATATAATCTGTTTACGATTAAAACCAATATCGTAATGTCTATTCTCGGGAG
>ENA-OQJT01000271-OQJT01000271.1-human-gut-metagenome-genome-assembly--contig:-NODE-271-length-13336-cov-0.995231_pt1 | contig 13336 bp, 20 predicted proteins | sample MGYA00242612_ERZ504779 | MGnify/ENA primary metagenome ERZ504779 (study PRJEB26092, sample SAMD00036366) | human gut metagenome | host: Homo sapiens | study: EMG produced TPA metagenomics assembly of...
TACACCTATGGCCCGATTATTCACAATGATGAGGTCGTAAAGGATATGGAAAAAAATGGCGTAACTGTCATAAACGATCTCGATGAGCTTTCTTCTCATGAAAAGGGTGTGATGATTATCCGTTCACACGGTATAAGCAAGGCTGAGTATGACAGGATAAAAAACTGTGGCTTTGAGGTGCTTAATGCAACCTGTCCTTTCGTATCAAAAATTCACAGATATGTGGAGGATTACAGCTCAAAGGGCTATGATATTATAATTGTCGGCAGTCCAAGCACCTGAGGTGTGTGGATAAAGGGCTGGGCAGACGAAAAATGCCATGTAACCATAATAAATTCGCCTGAGGATGCCGAAAATTACATGAAAAATAGTACAAAAAACTATGCATAGTGTCACAAACGACATTTAACTACAATAAATTTCAAGATATAGTTGAAATTATTGCAAAAAAAGGTTATGATATAACTGTTTTAAATACAATCTGTAATGCTACAGAGGTCAGACAGACCGAAGCAAGAAAGGTAGCACAGTGCTCAGATGTCATGATTGTCATAGGCGACAGGCACAGCTCCAATACACAGAAGCTATTTGAAATATGTAAAAACGAATGCAAAAATACTTACTATATACAGACAAGTGACGAAATGGATTATACACAAATCAGGTCCAACAATAACGTAGGTATTACAGCAGGGGCTTCAACCCCAAATAATATCATTGAGGAGGTTTCAAAGAATGTCAGAAATGAGCTTTGAACAAATGCTGGAAGAATCTTTTAAAACTATAAGAAATGGAGAAGTGGTAGAAGGTACCGTTATTGATGTTAAACCTGACGAGATTTTCTTAAATATTGGATACAAATCAGACGGAATTATTACTAGAAACGAGTACACAAATGAGCCGAACGTAGATCTTACTACTGTTGTAAAGGTTGGCGACAAGATGGAAGCCAAGGTAGTTAAGCTTAACGATGGCGAGGGTCAGGTTATCCTTTCTTACAAGCGCCTTCAGGCAGAGAAGGGCAGCAAGCGTCTTGAGGAGGCTTTTGAGAACCAGGAAGTATTAAAGGCAAAAGTTACACAGGTATTAGCCGGTGGTGTATGTGTCAGTGTTGATGAGACAAGAGTATTCATCCCTGCAAGCCTTGTATCAGATACTTATGAGAAGGATCTCAACAAGTTCAAGGATCAGGAGATTGAGTTTATCATCACAGAGTTCGATCCAAGAAAGAGACGTATTATCGGAAATAGAAAGGTATTACTCGTTGAGCAGAAGGCTAAACAGCAGGAAGAGCTTCTTGCAAATCTTCACGTTGGCGATGTAATCGAAGGAACAGTTAAGAATGTTACAGATTTCGGCGCATTCAATCGATCTTGGCGGGGAGTAGACGGATTACTTCATATCTCAGAGATGTCTTGGGGCAGAGTAGAGAACCCTAAGAAGGTATTCACTGTTGGACAGACTGTAAGAGTATTTGTTAAGAACATCAATGGTTCTAAGATTGCTCTTTCAATGAAGTTTGATGACGAGAATCCATGGAATGGTGCAACAGAGAAATTTGCTCCTGGCAATATCGTAAAGGGCAAAGTAGCCAGAATGACAGATTTTGGTGCATTCATCGAGCTTGCTCCTGGTGTTGACGCACTTCTTCATGTTTCACAGATTTCAAAGGATCATGTTGAGAAGCCATCAGATGTTCTCAAGATTGGTCAGGAGGTTGAGGCTAAGGTTGTTGAGTTCAATGAGGACGATAAGAAAATCAGCTTAAGCATGAAGGCTCTCCTTGATTCAGAGGATGATGGAGCAGATGTTGCAGATGTAAATATCGATGAGGTTGCTTCTGATAACGAGTAGTTTTTGATTTTAAAGCTGTCATATATAATTATATGGCAGCTTTTATTTGTATCGGGTGGCACCTATTGGAGGATTGTGATGTTTGATCATTATGAATGGTTTAAAAATGAAGTGTACAGGCTGACGCAGATAGATCTCAATTATTATAAAGAAAAGCAGATGCGCAGGCGTATTGATACTCTTGCGAAAAAAAACGGGGCTGATTCTTATGAGACATACATTGATATGATTTCTGCAGATAAGGCTAAGTTTAAACAGTTTATCAATTTTATCACTATCAATGTATCTGAGTTCTACAGGAATCCTGATCAGTGGAGTTTTTTGGACAGAGAGGTCATTCCTGAGATATTAAAGAACAATACAGGGACTATTAAGATATGGAGCGCGGCATGCTCAACAGGGGACGAGCCGTATTCGCTTGCCATGGCTTTTTCGAAGCATGTTCCATTGTCTCGTATAAAGATACTGGCTACAGATATTGACGACCAGGTGATTGCGAGTGCTAAAGCCGGGCTTTACAGCGCAAAGTCTGTAGAAAATGTGCCGGCTGACCTGAAGAAGAAGTACTTTACCCAGGTGGAGGGCTCATACAAGATATCTGATGATATCAAGCGATGTGTGACCTTTAAGGAACACAATCTGTTGAAGGATTCATATCCAAAGGATTACGATCTTATCCTGTGCAGGAATGTGGTGATTTATTTTACCGATGATGCGAAGGATATGATATACAAAAATTTCTTCAATACTTTAAAATCCAAGGGAATACTGTTTATAGGCAGTACTGAGCAGATAACTACATATCGTGAGCTCGGCTTTGAGAGATTAAGCAGTTTCTATTTCAGGAAGCCATGATATCTTATCAGAGGTTAAACAGATGGTCTGTTATATGTTTTACATATGACAGTACCATCTGTTTTGAATTTATAAAATCTTCAGTCAGCAGGAAATAGCTGTACTTATCCTTTATATCGAATCGAAACTCTGGCTTCATGAAGTCAGAGTACTGTCTGATGAAGGTACCGGTTTTGCGCACATAGCAGTTGTACGCCTTGCATTTTTCGCGGTATTCGTGGTCGACATATGCTGCGACGCTCTTGTGTATGGCCATGTCCTCCTTTGGCAGATAGTAGTAATTTTTGTAATCGCTGTAAAAATGGCGCATTTCCCCCTCGAATATCTCTGCACGCACATAGCTTTTTGTAGTGCCGATGGTCAGATAGATGTCATTGTCATGGAAGCTTACAGATTTTGGAACGGAGAATTTATTTGCAAATGATATGATAAGCTCATTCATCAGGCTGCCGTCATAAGCTGTATATGGGTTTACGGATACACCGGTGATATCTGCAATGCCATGTATGCATTCTTTATACGAAAGTATACTAAGGAGCTTTGTCATGCCAAGGACATCCTCGTAGTTGTGTGTCAAAAGCAGGGATAGCTTTTCGTCGTCCTTTTGGGCAAGATATTCATAATAAACGTTTATGAGTTCACCACCGGAATATTTATCCTCCCTATCTATACCCAGAAATGCTTCGATGCTTTTTTGTTTGTAGTTTTCGAGGCACAAAAGAGGCTTTATCGGGGAAAGTTCCTTAAAGATATCGAGTATCTGCACATTACAGAAGGGGTCTTCCTGCTTATATTTCTTGTATTTATTCTTTAAAAATGGTATATCAAAACCGACACCATTGAAGGATATGATAGTGCTGCAACCTGACAAACTTCCTGCGAAGGCTTCAATTACAGCTGCTTCGTCATCGACAGATTCGGCAAAATACTGGTCTATTACAATACGGTTTTTAATGCGCCTTGCACAGCCTATCATGTAGACAATCGCTTTCACCGGTGAAAAGCCTGTTGTCTCAATATCAAAGAACATAGTGTTTTCTTTAAATATGCTGTCTGAAAAATTATCGGTTTTTATGTAAATTTCTTCATTGTGAAATATTTTCATTTCTCGATTCCTGCCTTGAATATCATTTGTATAAACATTATAACATAAAGTATTAAAAAAAGTACATAATATACTATTTAACTAAAAATCATAAGTGGTATAATAGGAATAGTAATGTGCAATAGCATTTCCACGTTATTAATCTAAAAGAAAGAGGGGCACAAAAATGGGTCATAAAACGTTTATTGGCGGTGTTCATCCATATGATGGCAAAGAGCTGTCTAAGGATTCACCAATTAAAGAAGTTTTGCCCAAGGGCGACATGGTATATCCGGTTTCGCAGCATATCGGCGCACCGGCTAAGCCTGTTGTTGCCGTAGGTGACACTGTGTTGAAGGGACAGATGATAGCAGAGGCCGGTGGCTTTGTTTCATCACCTATCTATTCATCAGTGTCAGGAAAAGTTAAGGCTATTGAGAAGCGACGTGTGGCGGTCGGCGATATGGTTGACAGTATTGTTATCGAAAATGATGGCATGTTTACTGAGACAACATATGAGAGCGTCGAGGATGTCACTGCGCTTTCAAAGGAAGAAATCATCGAGAAGGTCAAGAATGCGGGAGTTGTCGGCATGGGCGGTGCCGGTTTCCCTACACATGTTAAGCTTTCTCCAAAGGAGCCGGACAAGATTGAGTATATTATCGCAAACTGCGCAGAGTGTGAGCCTTACCTCACATCTGACTACAGACGTATGCTTGAGAATCCTGAGGAATTAATTGGCGGCATGAAGATCATACTTCAGCTTTTTGACAATGCAAAGGGTATCCTTGGTATAGAGGATAATAAGCCTGACTGTATCGAAAAGCTCACAGAGCTCACGAAGGATGAGCCACGTATTGAGGTTTGTCCGCTTATGACAAAGTACCCACAGGGTGGTGAGAGACAGCTCATCTATGCTACAACCGGCAGAGCCATCAATTCTAAGATGCTCCCTGCTGATGCAGGCTGTATCGTTGATAATGTAGAGACAATCATTGCTGTCTACAATGCTGTAAAGAATGGACAGCCAGTCCTTAAGCGTATTTCAACAGTTACAGGAGATGCTGTGAAGAATCCTTCCAATATTTTATACAGCATCGGTACCTCATATCAGGAGCTGGTTGATGCTGCAGGTGGCTTTAAGAGCCAGCCGGAGAAGATTATATCAGGCGGTCCTATGATGGGCTTTGCCATGTTTAGTCTTGATATCCCTACTACAAAGACTTCTTCATCAATACTGTGCTTCACACATGATGAGGTGGCAGCATTTGAGCCACAGGCCTGCATTAACTGCGGTCGTTGCGTGGAGGCATGTCCTGAGCAGCTCATTCCAAGCCGTCTTGCGAAGTTTGGTTTGCGTGGACAGATGGATGAGTTTGAGAAGTGGCACGGACTTGAGTGTATTGAGTGTGGAAGCTGTTCATTTGCATGTCCGTCAAGGAGACAGGTGGCTCAGCCTATTAAGACAATGAAGAAGCTTGTTCTCGCTGAAAAGAGAAAACAGGCCAGCAAAAAATAAAGAAAGAGGTGGATTAAAGTGAGTGATTTATATCATGTTTCATCATCACCACATGTACGTGCCAAGGATTCCACTGACAGAATAATGCTTTATGTCATTATAGCATTACTCCCGGCAAGTCTTTTTGGTATTTACAATTTTGGATTTAGAGCACTTTTTATCATTCTGCTTACCATCGCATCGTGTGTGGCATCAGAATGGGTGTTTGACTACATAGTTAAGAAAAAGAGCACAATTACCGATCTTAGTGCGGTTGTTACAGGACTGCTTTTAGCACTAACCTTCCGGTTGCACTTCCATGGTGGGAGGCTGTACTCGGTGGAGTATTTGCAATCATCATTGTCAAGTGTATGTTCGGAGGACTCGGACAGAACTTTATGAACCCAGCACTTGGTGGAAGATGCTTCCTTCTCATCGCATTTGCGGCTGATATGACTAATTTCAATGTCACAAGAAACGGTGTGGATGTATACTCAGGAGCAACACCACTTGCGCTCATCAAAAATGAGGGGCTTTCAAGTGTCAATGTAAGGGATATGCTTATAGGAAATACTGCAGGAACAATCGGTGAGACATCAGTTATAGCTATTTTAATAGGTGCTATCATCATGATTTTACTTGGAGTCATTGATTTAAAGATTCCTGCATCTTACATTATTACATTTGCTGTTTTCATGTTCCTTTTCGGAGCACAGCAGTTTGATATCAACTATGTTGTTGCAGAGCTCTGCGGTGGTGGATTGATGCTCGGTGCATTTTTCATGGCGACCGATTATGTCACAAGCCCGATTACGCCGATGGGCAAGATAATATTCGGTATCTGCTGTGGTATATTGACAGGAGTATTCCGTTGCTTCGGTGCCAATGCAGAGGGGGTTTCCTTTGCTATCATCTTAAGCAACTGCCTTGTTCCTATTATTGAGAAGGTTTCTATTCCTAGAGCCTTTGGTATGGTAAAGGAGGCAAAGAAGAATGAATAAACGTATTGTACATGACGCTTTGATTTTAACTGCCTTTACTCTGGTGCTTGGTTTTATTCTTGCCCTGGTTCAGGGAATCACGGCAGATCCTATCGACAAGGCCAATAAAGCAGCAGCACAGAAAGCATATCAGGCAGTATTTTCGGATGCAAAATCATTTGAGAAATATGATTATGATGCTGATGAAGCTGATAAGCTTGTATCTGATGCGGGCTACAAGGATACAATCGATGATATTGAGACTGCCCTTGATTCAAACAAGGAGACATTAGGTTATGTCATCACAGTTACAGCCAAGGATGGAAGCCAGGGAAGTATCACATTCTCTGTAGGTATCAAGAATGATGGTACTGTAAACGGTTACTCAATCACAAGCATCAGTGAGACTCCGGGACTTGGAATGAAGGCCGAGGAGGCTGATTTCTACAAGCAGTTTGAGAACAAGAAAGTAGACAAGTTCGACGTTGTAAAGACCACACCTTCAAAGGATGATGAGATTGAGGCCATCACAGGCTCAACCATCACATCAAAGGCTATGGCCAACGGCTGCAACGCAGCTATTACTTACTTCCAGAATAAATTACAGGGAGGTGCCAACTAATGAACAAATATGTAGAGCGTTTATATAATGGTATCATTAAGGAAAATCCTACCTTTGTACTTATGCTTGGTATGTGTCCTACACTGGCTGTTACATCCAGTGCGGTAAACGGACTTGGAATGGGACTTTCCACCACGGTGGTACTTATATGTTCAAACCTTTTGATTTCACTTTTCAGAAAAGTGATTCCTAACGGAGTGCGTATGCCGGCGTATATCGTCATAGTTGCATCTCTTGTTACAGTAGTACAGTTTTTAATGCAGGCTTATCTGCCTAGCCTTTCAGCAGCACTTGGTGTATACATCCCACTTATCGTGGTTAACTGTATTATCCTCGGACGTGCCGAGAGCTATGCTTCAAAGAATCCGCCTGTAGAGTCTATCTTTGATGGAATGGGAATGGGACTTGGATTTACCATGGGTCTTACAATCATCGGACTTATCCGTGAAATCTTAGGTGCAGGAACATTCTTCAACATCAAGATTTTCGGTGACTGGTTTACACCAATCACAATCTTTATCATGGCACCGGGAGCTTTCCTCGTACTAGGCTTCCTCGTTGCAGGCATGAATATCATCCGTAAAAAGATGGAAGCAAAGGGTACACCTCTTGCTGAGCCGGCAGGCTGCCTTTCAGGAGACTGTGCACATTGTGAGCATCATGTCCATCAGCAAAAGCCGCACAGGCCGCTGTTGAGCCTAACACTACAGAAGGAGGGGATAAATAATGGGTACATTAGGTCATTTACTGCTCATTGCAGTAGCATATGCAATAGTTAACAACGTAGTACTTAGCCAGTTCCTTGGTATCTGTCCTTTCCTCGGCGTATCAAAGAACACAAAAACTGCTGCAGGAATGGGTGGTGCGGTAATTTTCGTTATCACAATCGCCACATTCGTTACACAGCTTATTTACAATTTTATACTGTATCCGCTTAATCTGTCATATTTACAGACTATCGTGTTCATTCTTGTAATTGCAGCACTTGTTCAGTTTGTAGAGATGTTCTTAAAGAAACAGATGCCTCCTCTTTACAAGGCACTCGGTGTGTATCTGCCTCTTATCACAACAAACTGTGCCGTACTCGGTGTAGCACTTAACAGTGTAACAAAGGGCTACAATATCTTAGAGAGTGTAGTTTACGGCTTTGCCACAGCTTTTGGTTTCTTTATTGCCATCGTGCTTATGGCAGGTGTTCGTGAGAAGATTGAGTATAATGATATTCCAAAGCCTTTCCAGGGAACAGCCATCGTGCTTCTTACAGCGTGTCTTATGGCTATCGCCTTTATGGGATTCTCAGGAATGGTTTCTGTATAGGATTGGAGGAAAAGTGATATGAATGTTACTGCGATTATTATTGCAGCTTTAGTTGTTGGAGCTGTCGGTATAATTCTTGGATTTTTCCTCGGTATTTCAGGAGAAAAATTCAAAGTAGAGGTTGACCCGAGAGAGGAAGCAATACTTGAGGTGCTTCCGGGCAACAACTGTGGTGGCTGTGGATATGCCGGATGCTCCGGACTTGCTGCCGCCATTGCAAAGGGAGAGGCACCGGTAGGACAGTGTCCTGTAGGTGGAGATCCTGTTGCGGCAAAGGTCAGCGAGATTATGGGTGTAAAGGTTGAGGCCGGAGTAAAGAAGGTTGCATTTGTAAAGTGCGCCGGCACCTGCGACAAAGCAAATACAGACTACGACTATACAGGAGTAGAGGATTGTGTTGCCATGTCATTTGTACCGGGCGGCGGACCTAAGTCATGCTAATTATGGCTGTCTCGGCTATGGAAGCTGTGTGAAGGCATGTCCTTTTGATTCAATCCATGTGGTTGACGGAGTGGCATGTGTCAATCCGCTTACATGCAAGGCCTGCGGCAAGTGCGTAGAGGCTTGTCCAAAGCACCTCATCGAGCTTATTCCATATGACACAAAGCACGTTGTAAAGTGCAGCTCAAAGGACAAGGGCAAGGATGTCATGAAGGCATGCTCGGTTGGATGTATCGGCTGTCATCTGTGCGAGAAGAACTGTCCGTCAGATGCTGTCCATGTAGTAGACAATGTAGCTTATATTGATCAGGAGAAATGTACAGGCTGCGGAATCTGCGCAGAGAAGTGTCCAAAGAAGATTATTTTATAATGCATAAAAGCTGTCACATATCATTATGATGTGTGGCAGCTTTTTTATAAGCATACAGCTATTCTGTGCTTACGTTATATTCATCTGATGTCGTGATAATGCTATAATCATCTGTCACAAATATTGCCTCAACACCGGAAAGGGAATTGATAAGCTCCTTTGCTTTATCAATGCCAAGAGCAAAGCATGTGGTGCTTAAGGCATCTCCGTCGCAGGAGGAGTCGCTTATGATGGTGACAGAGTACAGATTGTTTTTGACAGGATAGCCGGTTGTGGTGTCCAGTATATGGTGATATAGCTTGCCATCTACTCTGTAGTATCGCTCGTAGATACCTGAGGTGACGACGGATTTGTCCTTGATTTTGACAGTGCATATGGGCTCACCACTCTCGTCGAAGGGCTTTTGTATGCCGACTGTATAATCACTTCCGTCGGATTTTTCACCGACAGTGAGGACATTGCCACCCAGGTTTATGATGCCTGAGGTGATTTTTTTGGACTGTAAATAAGCCTTCATCTTATCGGCGATAAAGCCCTTTGCGATTCCACCAAGGTCAAGCTTTGCTTTTGAATCGGTTAGCATCACATCGTTTCCGTTAATCTGTATATTGCGGTAATTTACATGTGACAGCTCGCTTTGTATCTGCGCATCAGACGGAACGACTGATGCATCCACCTCATTATCTTTAGAGTCGGTATTTTCAGCTATTTCGGAAAAATTCCACAAATCAGACAGCTTTCCTATAGTGATATCAAACCTGCCGTCACTTGTGTCGCCGTATTCGATGCCATTTTTTTATGAGCTCAAGTGTATCATCGCTTACTGTGACATATTCTTTGCCGGCAGCGTCATTTATTTTGCTCACCTCTGAGTAACTAACTGTGTTTGACAACATATCCTCATATTTCTTTGCCATATCAAAGCAGCCGTCTATGTATTTTTTCGTCGGTAGTGCCATAAAGCGTAATCTGTATTATCGTGTCAAAGTAGAAGCCCTGTTTGGAAACCTTCTGCTGAGCCTTGGGCTTTAATTCACATGCAGACAGGCTTCCTGTTATTGTGGCAAGCACCAAAAGGACAGGGACAAGGTGTTTTAGTTTATTTTTCATAATGCATCCTTTATTAATTTCCTAGTTGTAAATTATTTATAGTTAAAGCTTAAATAGTTAAAGCATAAATATAACTTTGCGTCCGGGCTTTATGAAATTTAAAACCGAAAGCAACAGAAATATAATAACACAAAATAAAAAAATGAGACAGTAGTAAAAATGATTTTGTATTTTGTATGAATATATGGTAAAGTAGTAAATGTATGCGTAATGTAATTATGTATGCATTTAGACTTACAATAGGAAAGATGATAAAAATGAGTTTTTTGGACAATTATAAAAGAGTGGTAATAAAGATAGGTTCATCGACGCTGACACATGCAGAGACGGGAAGCCTCAATTTTTCAAAGATGGAGCGTCTGGTGCGCTCGATATGTGATTACAGAAACAGCGGTATGGATGTGTGCCTCGTAAGCTCCGGCGCCATCGCGGTTGGACGTGATGTGATAGGCATAAAGGAGCGCCCGAGCGATATTTCAATAAAGCAGGCATGCGCCGCAGTGGGACAGGGCAGGCTGATGATGACATATCAGAAGCTTTTTTCCGAGTATAATCAGAATTCCGGACAGGTGCTCATGACAAAAAATACCATAGTCAATCCTGTTTCCAGACGCAATGTTATGAATACATTTGAGGAGCTTTTTGATCTGAACGTGGTGCCTATTGTCAATGAAAATGATACGGTAAGCACATACGAGATGCAGTTTGGTGACAATGATACGCTGTCTGCTATTGTTACATCAATCACGAAGGCTGATCTGCTCATACTGCTATCTGATATAGACGGACTGTATTCCGACGATCCTCATGACAATCCGGATGCAAAGCTTATCAGAGAGGTTGATACGCTTGACAGGAAAATACTTGGCATGGCAAAGTCATCAACCGGCAGCGATGTCGGAACCGGCGGCATGGCGACAAAGCTTACAGCGGCAAAGATTGCCACATATCCGGTGCCGATATGATTATCGCAAACGGCGGCAATATGGGAATTTTATATGACATTATGAATGACAGATATACAGGAACACTTTTCCACAGGGCAAAGGATGCAGAGTTTGTGCTTGCGGATTATATACAAAGAGAGATGGCACCTACATCTACAGGCGGCCAGTAATCAGCTATCAATTTGAAATCAGGAGAGTGCTATGACACAGGAAAAAATACAGCGAATCAATGAGCTTTACAGAAAATCACAGGCAGAGGGACTTTCTGAGGCAGAGAAAAAGGAGCAGGATCTTTTGCGCAAGGAGTATATAGCAAACGTGAAGAAGAATTTAAGAAACCAGCTCAACAATATCGATATGGTAAACGATGACGGTTCGGTTGAGAACCTCGGCGAGAAATATGGAAACAAAAAAAGAAATTCGTAGCAGGCTAAAAAAGCAAAAGGAGCCTTTTGTGTGCTGATGAGAGCCACAGTATGAGCCATGACATTTATAAAAGGCTCATAGCTTTAGAGCTTGACAGAAATTATGACAACATACTTTTGTATTCAGCTATCAGAAATGAAGTGAATACTGATGAGTATTTTGCCTATTTAATAAACAAAGCAAAAAGGATATATTATCCGAGGGTTTCGGGCAATAAAATGTCCTTTTACAGGGTAAGAAGCCTTGATGAGCTTAATTGTGGTTCATTTAATATTAAAGAGCCTGATATGACGAAGGAGTATACGCAGGCGGATGGCAGGGCGCTTATGATAGTGCCGGGGCTTGCATTTTCGGATACCGGTTACAGAATCGGTTACGGAAAGGGCTTTTATGACAGATATTTATCGTCTTTTACAAAAAGAGACACTGTCATGGCAGTTGGAGTGGGCTACGATTTCCAGTTACTTAGCAGCATGACGTTTGAAGATGAATATGACGTACCCTTAGATGGGGTGATAACAGATAAGAGAGAGGTGTTTATTGATGAATGATTTAGAAAAAATTTGTGCGGATGCATACGAGGCCAGAGTAAAGATAGGAACACTGGATACGGATATCAAGAATAAAGTATTAAATGATGCAGCGGACAATCTGCTTAAGGCAGAAAAAGAAATCCTTGAGGCAAACAAAAGGGATGTGGCCACAGCAGAGGAAAATATGAAGGCAAAGAGCATGATTGACAGGCTCTCGCTTGACCATGACAGGCTCCTTGGCATGGCTGACGGACTCAGACAGATAGCAAAGCTTGCAGACCCAATTGGGGAAGTGATGTCTATGGCAAAGCGTCCTAATGGCCTTATTATCGGAAAAAGAAGAGTTGCAATCGGTGTTGTGGGAATCATTTTTGAGGCTCGCCCAAATGTCACATCAGATGCCTTTGGTCTGTGTTTTAAGACAGGCAACTGTGTCATATTAAAGGGTGGAAGTGATGCGATAAATACCAATATCGCAATAGTAAAGGCTTTAAAAAAGGCTTTGACGGACAATTTGGTTTCTGCTGCTGCACTTGCACTTATTGAGTCAACAGACAGAGAGACAACAAATGCGTTTATGAAGATGGATCAGTATGTGGATGTGCTCATACCAAGAGGTGGTGCAGGACTCATCCAAAATGTTGTCAAAAATGCCACAATTCCTGTCATCCAGACCGGTACAGGCAACTGCCATGTATATGTGGACAAGGATGCTGACTTTGACATGGCTGTTAATATTATTAACAATGCAAAGACACAAAGAATCAGTGTCTGCAATGCATGTGAGTCGATTGTAGTACACAGTGCCATAGCGGAGGAGTTTCTGCCAAAGCTGTACGACAAGCTAAGAGAGCATCATGTACAGCTGCGCTGTGATGAAAGAGCGCAGGCAATTCTTGCCGGAAGAGATGATGTGACAGAGGCCACTGCCGATGACTGGGGTATGGAGTATCTTGATTACATTATGTCTGTAAAGATTGTTGACAGCAATTGATGAGGCAATCGAGCATATCAACAGATACAACACATCACATTCAGAGGCAATCATCACAAATGATTATGACAACGCACAGAAGTTCTTAAATGAAATAGATGCTGCATGCGTTTATGTAAATGCCTCAACCAGATTTTCTGATGGAAATGAATTCGGCTTTGGAGCTGAGATAGGAATCAGCACACAGAAGCTTCACGCAAGGGGACCTATGGGGCTTGAAGCACTGACAAGCTACAAATATATTATTTACGGCAGTGGTCAGATCAGGGAATAGTGAGCTAAAGTATCATAGAATTAATTTGAGA
>ENA-OQJT01000272-OQJT01000272.1-human-gut-metagenome-genome-assembly--contig:-NODE-272-length-13305-cov-0.868038_pt1 | contig 13305 bp, 17 predicted proteins | sample MGYA00242612_ERZ504779 | MGnify/ENA primary metagenome ERZ504779 (study PRJEB26092, sample SAMD00036366) | human gut metagenome | host: Homo sapiens | study: EMG produced TPA metagenomics assembly of...
ATTCTAAATTTTTACTATTACAATGGTCGCTTTTTCTATTATCTAAAGATAATATAGTATCGCCTTTTTTTAGCTAAACTATAAAAAAACAACGCGAGAAGCGGCTGCTATACTTTCTAAGCGAATAACTGCATGTTCACTGCCAAATAATTTATTAATGCGATTAATAGTGATTTCTTCTAAGCCTGTAGGTTTAGCTTCATCATGGTGTGTTGTCAATGTATTTGACAAAATACTACCTTCAAGATATGTGCTTAAAGGTGATGAATAATTTTCCTCTGGCATAAAAAGATAAGGTATATTTTTGTCTTTGTAACTCTTCTTGAAAGAATGTATATAATTCTGTATCAAATGAAGCAATCGTACTAAGTGCATTTTCTCTATCCATAAAATCAATCCTTTAACTATAAATAAAATCTAAAATAAAACTCTCTTATACTATCTGATATTCATCATGGGAAAAATGGCCAGAAGAACGGAATTACAATCATGCAAACAACTAGAGAAACTACAACAAGTGGCAAACCGACTTTTACATAATCAATAAATTTAAAATGACCTGGTATCAGTACCAAAGTATTTGGTGGCGTTGCAACTGGTGTTGTAAATGCACAAGAAGCAGCAATACCTATTGCCATAAGCACAGGATAAGGTGATGCACCTATAGATTGTGCTATAGATATACCAATTGGTGCTAATAACGCTGCAGCAGCTGTATTTGACATAAATTGTGTAAGCCCACAAGATAAAATAAACATTGCTACAACTATTAACATTGGAGATGGATTATCCCCAATAATTCCTACTACACCATCTGCTATCATTTTACCTGCGCCACTTTTATCCATAGCAGAAGCAAGTGGTAGCATACCTGCAAATAAGAAAATAGTAACCCAGTCAATACCTAAATAAGCTTGTTTTTCAGATAAACAACCTGTTAATACGCAGCTAACGCTCCTATTATCGCAGTAGTTTGCATTGGTATACCAATATTTTTTTCAAAAGCCATACCTAATACAACTAAAATTAAGATAACAGTACATATTATCATCTTCTTTGGATCTTTGACTTCATCTGAAGCTTTATCATTCTCTACAGTTTCTACATAATGTCTAGGGCAGAATTTTCTACCTATACTTAACATATAAACCATACCAGCTATAGATAAAGGTACACCAATATACGCAAATTCAAAAAATCCAAAAGGTTCTAATCCTGTTGCCTGAAGTGTTGCACTCATTAAAATATTTGGTGGGGTACCAACCATAGTGATTGTTCCACCAACATTTGCAGCTACTGCTAATGCCATCAACTGTGGGGATACAGGTATTTTTGCTACCGCACAAATTTGAATTACTACTGGCATCAAACAAGCTACTGTAGCTGTATTTGATGATACTGCTGATAATAAAATAGTAATACACATCAAAGCTGCCATCAAACGATTTTCACTAGTTCCAGCGCTTTTTACTACTTTTATACCAATTTTTTGTGCCAATCCAGTCTGAAACATCGCTGCTCCAATGACAAACATACCAGCAAATAAAACTACTGTGGAATCAGAAAGACCAGAAAACACTTGTTGTGGAGTAAGTACTCCTAAAAGACCTAATGCAATAGATGCACCTATAGCCGTAACAGCCAATGGAATAAGCTCTGTTACAAAGAAAAATGCTGCTACAGCTAAAACGCATAAAGTTATTACTGCAGGGCTCATAAAATTCCTCCTATCAAATATTTTTTTTATTTCTGCAACAGTAATTTTTATTATATCATAATTATTCATAAATTTTAAGACAATACGAAAAAAGATTACATATTTTTAAGTTTTACTATTGAAAATTATTATTTTTAAGTTTTACTATTGAAAATTATTTATTTATTAAATTTTGTAACATTTTAGTCATATGAAAAAAATTATAAAAAAGTATTGCAAAATACATAAATGAGCAGTATAATAATTTTTGTTGTTAATGACTCACTAGCTCAATTGGTAGAGCATCTGACTCTTAATCAGCAGGTTCCGGGTTCGAGTCCCGGGTGGGTCACCATATGATTTAACATGCGAACATTTAGCATTTGTTAAAAATAAATTAGTTCTATTTTTCTATATACCTAAATTTAAAATTTAAAGACAGCTATCCATGATAGTTGCTTTTTTTGTTTTTTTATTGCTTAATAAAATTTTTATTTACCATAAAATTACCAGCTAAAATAAGCAAAGCTCCTCTAAAGCTTAAAAATTAAACCTTTTTTTAGTCTCCAAAAATTCTATCATCATTAGTAAAAAAATTTAAAATTCTTGTATATTAATACTTTTAATAGTATAATGAAAATCATAAAGATTGACTTTTCTAGCATTTAATTTTAACAAGTATTGTATTTTAATTATGGTTTTGGGAGCAATATGGGGGCAACCAAAATAATTTAACTTTAACAAGTGTTGTATTTGAATAAATGTCTTATGGTTACTCGTGGGTATTTACATTCTATTTAACTTTAACAAGTGTTGTATTTGAATCTTATTATTAAAAAATTATAAAAGGCTTTTAATAGATTTTGTCTTCTATTAAAAGCCTTTTTCTATTTAGAATTATTTTTCAATTCCTCTAAAAATTTTCTTATCATCTTTGCTTAATTCTACTTTTTCAAGTAAGTCTGGTCTATTTGTATACGTAACACGCAAAGATTCTTGTCGACGCCATTTTGCTATTTTAGCATGGTCTCCTGAAAGTAGTACATCAGGTACGCTAAGACCTCTATACTCACGTGGTTTTGTATATTGTGGATATTCTAAAAGCCCATTATAAAAAGAATCTGTTGGCGCAGACTCTCCAGAACCTAATACGCCTGGAAGCATTCTTGATACAGCATCAATTACCACCATAGCTGGAAGTTCTCCACCTGTTAATACATAATCGCCAATAGAAATTACTTCATCAGCTAAATTTTGTACCACACGATTATCAAAGCCTTCATAATGACCACAGATAAATATTAACTGATCAAAATTAGCAAGTTCTTTTGCTTTTTCTTGAGTGAATACTTTTCCAGTAGGACACATCAATATAACCTTGCTATTCTCAATTTGCGTCTTAGATTTAACGTCTTCTACAGCTCTAAATAATGGCTCTGGTTTCATCACCATGCCAGCGCCACCACCATAAGCTGTATCATCAACTTGATTATGCTTATTAAAAGCAAAATCACGAGGATTTGTTATTTGTATATCTAAAATATTTTTTTCAATCGCTCTTTTAGTAATACTACAACCAAAAACTCCGCCAAACATCTCAGGAAATAAAGATAATATATCTATTCTCATAATTACACTTCCTGATTTTCATCCCAAATTACTTTCATAAATCCATCTTCAACATTTATTTCAGTAACTACTTTCTTTAATGCTGGAATTAAAATTTGTCTGCCATCTTTAGCTTTAGTAATATATACATCATTGCTACCAGTTTTCAAAATTTCTGTTATTTTACCTAAAACAACATCATCTTGATTGATTACTTGAAGTCCGATTATATCAAAAGCATAATATTCTCCATCTTCAAGTGGTGGCACATCACTGCGATTTATTTTCAATAATTTATTCGTAAAACGTGCTACTTCTTCACGAGAGTTAACACCTTCTACTTTCATAACTACAAAATTCCCCTGATAGCGAGTAGAAATAATATTTATTTCTTTATCGTCTACATATGCTTTTTTTATAGTATTAAATCTATCCGGAAAATCTGTTAAAGGATATACTTTCATATCGCCTCTAACACCATGAGCTGCACCGATTTTACCAATAATAATCTTTTTATTAGTTACGGATTTCAATGATTTTTTTCATCCTCTACGATAATTTCAGTATTCATAACAGCTGGCATTTTATCGCCAACTTTTACATTAAATACATGTTGCATAGTACCTTGAATAATTTCAGCACCTAAACCTAAATGTTTCATATCAGCAATATCTTGTTCAATTTTAGCTTTTAATTTTAAACCTTTAGCTTTGTCTACTTCCATTTTTTGAACAATTGCTCCAACTTGTTGAATATTATCTTCAGCATGTTCTTCTAAAAATTTTTTCTTTTGAATGTCGATTTTAGATAATTTTAAATCTACTTCTGCTAATTGTTTTTCCATTTTATCTAACATTTTAGCTCTAAATTTTTCAGTAACTTTTACTTTAATTGTTACTGGACATTGTAAAGAAATGCTTTCCATAATTATAACCTCACTTTAATTATTTCATTAATCTCATGATATATACTATCATATATATATTATAATGAAAAGATTTTGGATAAAGAGAAAGCCGAAAGTCATAATCGACCTTCGGCTATTTTTATTGCAATTATTCGATGATATCAACTGTAACTTTTTTATTTTCACAGGAAGCTGCAGCTTTCACTACAGTTCTCATGGCTTTGGCTATACGACCTTGTTTGCCAATGACTTTTCCCATGTCAGCTGAAGCTACACGCAATTTTAACAAAACATGATTACCGTCAACGATTTCATCAACAGTAACTTGTTCTGGATAATCAACGAGTGATTTTGCTATTACTTCAACAAGTTCCTTCATCTATTTGCCTCTTTCTTATTTCTTAGCATGTTTAGCTGCATCAAATTTAGTCATGATACCTTTTTTGCTAAGTAAAGATTTAACTGTATCTGTAGGCTGAGCACCTTTGAGCATCCAGTCTAAAGTTTTTTCTTCATCAATATTGATAATAGCAGGTTCTTTTGTGGAATCATAGTTACCTAAGATTTCGATGAAACGACCATCACGTGGAGCACGAGAATCTGCTACAACGATACGATAGAATGGACGTTTTTTAGCACCCATACGATTTAAACGAATTTTAACTGCCAATGTTTTCACCTCCTTAAAGTGATTAAGTTATATTATAGAAGGTTTATCTAAAGAAAGGAAGTTTAAAACCGCCTTTTCCTTTTTTACCTTTCTTATTTAACTGTTTCATATTAGACATTTTCTTCATCATTTTTTTCATTTCATCAAATTGCTTTAAGAGCTTATTGACTTCCTGAACTTTTGTTCCACTACCCATAGCGATACGCTTACGGCGAGAACCATTGATGATTTTTGTATTTCTTTTTTCTTCTGGTGTCATGGCTCTAATAATAGCTTCGATATGTTTGATTTCTTTACCATTCATATCGATATCCACATCACCGAGTTTTTTCTTAAGTCCACCCATACCAGGTATCATACCTAAGATATTTTCAAAAGAGCCAAGCTTTCTTACTTGATTTAATTGAGATAAGAAATCATCTAATGTAAATTCATTTTTGCGGAAAGCTTTTTTCCATTTTTTTTTGCTTCTTCTGCATCAAAAGCAGTCTGTGCTTTTTCAATTAAAGTAAGCACATCACCCATACCTAAGATACGAGAAGCCATTCTATCTGGATAAAATGGTTCTAAGGCTTCTAATTTTTCACCAGCACCCACAAATTTAATAGGGCAACCTGTAACAGCCTTAACAGAAAGTGCCGCACCACCACGAGCATCCCCGTCCATTTTAGTTAAGATAACACCATCTAAGCCTAAATCATTATTGAAGCTTTCTGCTACATTAACTGCATCTTGACCAGTCATAGCATCAACTACTAATAAGATTTCATGCGGTTTTACATCTTCTTTTATAGATTTCAACTCTTGCATGAGGTTTTCATCTATATGAAGTCGTCCTGCTGTATCGATGATTACAATATCATTAGCATGAGATTTTGCATAATCTATTGCTTCATTAGCGATACGCACAGCATCTTTACAATCTTCTTTAGCAAATACTGGAATATCAATTTGACTACCGAGTACTTGTAATTGTTTGATAGCTGCTGGACGATAGATATCTGCTGCAACCATCAATGGGTGTTTGCCTTGCTTTTTAAACATCAAACCAAGTTTACCAGCAGATGTTGTTTTACCTGCCCCTTGAAGACCTACCATCATGATGATTGTAGGAGCTTTTGGTGAAATGTTTATATGACTTTGAGTCTGCCCCATCAATGCTGTTAACTCTTCGTTAACAATTTTAATAACAGCTTGTGCAGGTGTCAAGGACTCTAAAACTTCTTGTCCTACTGCACGTTCTTTTATTTTTTTAATAAAATCTTTAACTACTTTAAAGTTTACATCGGCTTCTAATAAAGCTATGCGAATTTCTCGCATGGTAGCATTAACATCATCAGCTGTTAATTTACCATGACCACGCAATTTTTTAAAAGTCTCTTGCAAACGATCAGCTAAATTTTCAAAAATCAAATTTATGCCTCCTTGCTATCATTTGTTAACACAGAAATACGTCTTATTATATTATTAAGCCTGTTATCTTCTGATTCCTGCTTTAATGCTAATAAATCAGATAAAATTGACAAAAGCTCTGTTTTTTCTTTTGTCGAACGGGCTGCCAAACCTAATTTATCTTCATATTGCTGCATGATTTGCTCACTGCGATGCAACATGTCATAAACAGCTTGACGTGAAATTCCTAACTCTGTACTTATCTCTGATAGTGAAAAATCTTCAAATAAGTGCATTTGTAGACAACGTTTCTGTTTGTCAGTTAGCAAAGCCCCATAAATATCAAATAAAGCGCTCATGTGCAAAAACTTTTCTAACATTTAAACCACCTGAGCTTTCATTATTCATCAAATTTAATTATGTCCTACGACTTTGACTATTATATATGACAAAAAATAACCTGTCAAGTATTTTTACTTGTCAGGTTATAAATTTTATTATTTATTTTTATCTGCTCAAAACTTCTTGATTTACCATTACTTTTGCTGATGTAGTTTCTTTCTCAACTATTTTAATTGGCTGTTTATCCACAACACTGATAATCAAAAAGCTGATTATACAAATAATCCATTCAAAATAAATTACATGTGGCAATACATGTATCTGAGGTACAAATTGCCATAAAACTAACCCTATCAAACCTACAACAGTAGTGTAAAATGCTGAATTTTTACGACAAAGACTAGGCGCAAATACAGTAAATAAAAATACTACAGTGAAGGCAGTAGTCAAACTTAAACCAATCATCATAGTTTTTAAAATTCCCACTGCATTAAATGCTAACCATAAAGTAGCAAGACCTACTAACAATATAACTAAACGATTTACTTGCAAAAATTTTGCAGTTGTTACTTGTGGATTGATAAAACGTTTATAAATATCTTGAGAAATAAGTGTGCCTGCACCTAATAATATTGTACAAGCAGTGGAAACATCTGCTGCCCATAATGCTGCAAGTGTTATTCCTGAAACTACAGGATCTAAGCTCATAATGATTTGAGGAAGTGCCATAGTTGGATTAATATCTGGATATTGAACTTTAGCTGCTAAACCTAAAATAGCTGATAAAAAGCCAATTGGAAAAATCAATGCTCCACCTAAAATAAAGCCTTTTTTTGCTGTTTTAGCATCTTTTGCACCGCAGGCAATCTGTACAGTTCCTTGCAATGTAAGTGCTTGAGATATCATAATTAAAATCCAACCCAATACCACAGCTAAGCCTAAGCCACCAATAGGACTAAACCAAGAAAAATCAACTACAGGTAAATTATTATTAATATTTACAAGACCACCATTATTATCTACGACAGAAATAGTTGAATATAAAATTCCTAAATAAATTAAGCTAACACTTATCATATTAGACATACCAGAAGACCACAATCCACCCACAACAGTGATACCGATGAAAACTATAGCACTCATTATCATACCTGTTTTCATAGAAAATATATCTGGCATAAGTGTTGATAAAATTGCCCCGCCTGCTACATATTGAAGTGAAGTAATACAAATAAGAATAATTGCTAAACCAATTGCACTTATAAGACGACCTTTTTTATCATAATAACGTTCAAATAATTCTGGTATCGTAGAGCAACCCATTTGTCTATATTTTCCTGCGGCTAAAATTCCCATAACCACAGCACCGATTGCCCATGCTCCATTGTACCAACCAGCTGCAATTCCTACCTGTGTTGCATTTTCTGCCACACCAACAGTAGAAGCAGCACCTACAGCAAGACCTGTTACATTAAAAGCAATAAGTGATGTAGACAATTTTCTTCCTGCAAATAAATACTCCATAGGATTTTTATTAGCGCGATGTTTTACATAAAAAGATATTGCAAATAATAATACTACATATAGACAGACTATCATTAATTGAATAGACATAGTTTTCATCCTTTCTTATGATGTTAATCAAAATTTTTACTTTCACATCAATCTTTAAATTACTGCAGATTAAATTTTAATTTGTCAAAAACTTAAGTATTATTATCAGCTGATATAAGTTTAAAATAAATTCATCTAACTAAAAAAGCATACAAAAAAGCTCGTCCCTATATAGGGACGAGCTGTTATAACCCGTGGTACCACCCAATTTGCTTTTTTAGCCACTCATTCGGATACTAACATATCCTAGCCCATGATAACGGAGCACTCCGACAAAACTTACTTAATTAATCTCAATTATTATAATTGTTCAGCCTTGCAACTCTAAGGTGTATTTCAATTTAATTCACTACTATGTCCCACCAAACCATAGCTCTCTGCAAGCTTCATAAATTTACTTTTCCTCTTCACTGTTTTTATCTGTCTATTACTATAACAATAAAATTCATATTTGTCAATGATTATTTATTGTAAACTTGTAAATTAAATGTACAGTTGTAAATTTATTTTAATTTACTGCTCACTAACTCATGTGTACGGAAAAAATTATATATAGATTTTGCTATTTGCTCGCTAATCCCTGGTACCGCCATCAATTCATCAACTGAAGCTTTTTTTATATTTTGTATCGTTTCAAAATGGTCAAATAAACTTTTCCTTCGCTTAGCACCAATTCCAGAAATATTATCTAATATAGATATTTTATTGCGTTTTGTTCTAAGTTTACGATGATAAGTAATCGCAAAGCGATGAGCCTCATCTCTTATACTTTGCACCAAATATAAAGCATCTGATTGTCGTGGCAAAATAACAGGCTCTGATGATTGTTCTGTAAAAATATATTCAAATTGCTTAGCAAGCCCCACTACAGGGACGCTATAATGACCTGCTCCACGAATAATTTCCAAAGCTGAACTCAATTGACCTTTACCGCCATCAATGATTATCAAATCTGGTAAATCACTTTTATCAATGCCTACATATCTGCGAGTAGTTACTTCCCTCATCGACATAAAATCATCTGGTTTTCCTTCAGTAGAATTTATCTTAAATCTGCGATAAGAATTTTTATCTGGCTTGCCATCCTGAAATACCACCATAGAGGCTACTGTTTCTGAACCTTGAATATGCGATATATCAAAACATTCCATACGCATTGGTGGCTTAGGTAAATTTAAATATTTTTGTAAATCATAGACAGCACCTAAACTACGAGCCTTCATATCTTTTAATTTTTGCTCTTGCTCTAATAAATATTTTTCTGCATTTTCTTTTGCCATCATCAAAATATCTTTTTTTACACCACGTTTAGGCAATAAAATTTTTTGTCTTTTTCTTCTTTTCTGCCCAAAGCCATTCTTGCAATAATTCTATTTCTGCTATCTTTTCTGGTATCAATATTTCTTTAGGAATATCCACCGCATCATTATAATATTGTTTCAAAAAGGCTGTTATCAGATTTTTTTCATCATCATCTTCATCATTTAATAAAAATTGATTGCGACCTAACATTTTACCATTGCGAATAAAAAATATCTCTATACAAATTCCATAATTAGCTCTAGCGATACCGATAGCATCTATATCACCATCATCTAATAATATCTTTTGTTTTTCCATTATCTTGCGCACAGCTAATAATTGGTCTCTCAATCTAGCAGCTTTCTCAAAATCTAAATTCTGTGCTGCCGTCTGCATTTTTTTCGCCAAATTCTGCTCTACAACTTCACTTTTACCTTCTAAGAATAAACATACACCATCTACCATATCTTTATAAGTATCTTCATCAATATAATTAGCACAAGGAGCTAAACATCTTTTTATATGATATTCTAAACAAGGTCTATCTGCTAAATGTTTGCAAGTTCGCAAAGGGAATAATTTACGCAATAAATTTAAAGTTTCCTTCATTGCTGTAGAACTTGTATATGGGCCAAAATATCTTGAGCCATCTTTGATAAGGCGACGGGTAGTTACTATTCTTGGATATTTTTCATTCAACGTGATTTTTAAATAGGGATAAGTCTTATCATCACGAAGCATAATATTATATTTAGGATGATGTTTTTTTATCAAATTACATTCTAAAATCAATGCTTCTAATTCATTATCTGTAACTATTGTTTCAAAATCTTCTATATGCGACACCATAGCAATTGTTTTTGCTGAATGATTTCTACTTGATTGAAAATATTGTCGCACACGATTTTTTAAATTAATCGCTTTACCTACATATATAATCTGTTTTTGCTTATTTTTCATCAAATAAACACCTGATTTTGTAGGCAATAATTTTAATTTTTCTTGTAATGTTTCCTTAATCATCATTTTATATTCTCTTTAATCTAATTATATTTATATTAAAACTCATTGCATTTTTAATTTTAAAGCCAAAATACCCAAATATTCACGAATAGCCATACAAGATGTATTTAAACTACCATTATTAGGTAAAAAATTAAAAATACTAAAGACTAACTCATCACTCATTTGATAATCTGCTACATATGGCGTAGCTTCAATTCCTTCACGTGCAAATATTTCCATTGCTCTTGGTAAGTGAAAACCAGATGTGATAACTAATGGCTTAGTAAAATTATATTCTTCCATTATAACCTTACTATTTTGCACATTTTCCACTGTGTTTCTGCTCTGATTTTCTAATATCAAAGCTTGCAAATTTACGCCCATACCTTCAAATATACGCTTTTCAATATCAGCTTCTCGTCCTGTATCTTCAAACACCTTTCCGCCAGATAAAATAATAGGAATATCCAATTCTTTTTGCAATCTCATAACTGTAATCATGCGATTAGCTACATATCCTGAAACTTGCCCTTCGCCATCAATATCTGCTACATTTATCGCACCGCCACCTAGCATAATTATCACATCATCTTTATCTTGCTTTAACTGTTCAATAGTTTTATTTTGATAAAAATTCTCCAATGGCTTAACTAAATGATAAGCTATAAAATTTGTAGATAACAAATAAAACAATAAAGTAATCACTGTTAAAATATATTTGCCTTTAAATTTCTTCCAATACAAATAAATATTGAATAAAATCAGAAGTGATATAATTCCTCCCGGTGGAATTATAAAAGCATAAAAAATCTTGACTAAATAAAGCATAAATATACCTCCTATAACGTACTTTTTCCCCTAAAAATTATAAATATAACAAAATCATCGTTAATTTCTTCATTAATTTTCATTGTAAAAATATCTATTATTTGTTATAACAGTATATAAGGAGGGGATTATCATCGAAATTTCTCTAGAAACAATTCAACAAACAGACGAATTAGTTCATCAACTATATCAAACAACACGTGCTATGTCAAAAAGTGTAAACCATGCATTATACAGTACAAATATCTATGGTTCTGAATGGACTATCTTAAAAACAATTCACGATCAAGGCACTATGACACAGACAGCACTTGCTAACTATTTAAATATTGAACCTGCTGCAATCTCTAAAACAATTCGTCAGCTGATGAAAAAAAATCTTATCATGCGTCAAAGTGGTGAGGATAAACGTGAAAAATATATTTATCTCACACCATTGGCGATTGAACAATATAATGAATGGTTTGAAGTTATCGCTCAAAATTGTCGCCGAGTATTAGAAGCTGTCAATGTAGAAGAACAAAAAAATACTGATGGACTTATTGAGCAAAATAAAAAATAAAGTCAATGATGACATTTAACTTCTAAAACATAATTATCATAAATAGTGTAAATAATAAAGAAGGGCATTATCTTATAAAAGTTAATGCCCTTTTTATTTATCATTTTGTAGCTGCGCGAATAATTGATTGTGCAACTTCTTTTATTGTTTTTCGTTTTGCCATACTATATTTTTGTATTCTACGATAAGCTTCACTTTCAGATAAATTATAAGCATCCATCAAAATACCTTTTGCTCTATCTAATAATTTTCTCATTTCTAGTGAATTTTTTATATCATCTAATTCACTTTCTAATTGTTTAATCTCATTAAATCTAGATAGTGCAATTTCTATTGCTGGAAACAAATTACTTGGCTTTATTGGTTTTACCAAATAAGCTAAAACACCTGAATTCTTAGCTTTTTCTACAATGTCTTTTTGGCTAAAAGCTGTAAGCAAAATAACAGGAGCTAATTTTTGGTCAGAAATTCTCTTTGCAGCTGTAATCCCATCCATTTCTGGCATTTTTATATCCATAATCACTAAATCAGGTTTTAATCGCTGCGTTAATTCTATAGCTTTTAATCCATTAAAACATTCTCCAACGACTTCATGCCCAGCTTCTTCTAACATTTCTTTCAAATCCATGCGAATGATTGATTCATTATCAGCAATCACAATTTTTAACTTAGACATCAACTTCACTCTCCATTAAAAAATTTATAGGGAATAGCTATCTTGGCATGAACCCCATTATCATTATATAAGTCAAAAGAACCATTCATATCTCCTTCAATTAAGGTTCTCACAATTTGAAGTCCTAAAGATTTTGTCGGTAAATCAAAAAATTTCTCTGGTAAACCATTACCATTGTCATACAATTCTATTATATAGGCTTCATCACTTTGACTTATTTTAAGACCAATTTTACCATAATTTCTGCCTAAAAATCCATGCTCAATTGAATTTAAAATCAATTCATTTATGATCAAAGCTAAATTACTAGCTTGTTTTGATGGTAAAATTATTGTCTCTCCAATGAATTCTGTCTCCAATTTAAAATGACTATCTAACATATTTTGCTGGATTAATTGCAAAATATTTTTTGTTACTTCCATTACATCTATATTTTCATCACCTTGTTGTGATAAAAATTCATGCACAACTGATATACTTAAAATACGATTTACACTTTCCTTTAAAGCCTCTTTTACTTCCATTGAATTTGAACGTCTAGCTTGTAATCTAAGTAAACTAGCAATAGTTTGCAAATTATTTTTTACGCGATGATGAATTTCTTGTATCACTGCTGATTTTATTTTTAATTCTTTATCCTTTTTTCTAATTTCAGTAACATCAGATAAAATCACTATACGTGTCAATAAATGCCTGCTTCATT
>ENA-OQJT01000275-OQJT01000275.1-human-gut-metagenome-genome-assembly--contig:-NODE-275-length-13279-cov-0.899939_pt1 | contig 13279 bp, 15 predicted proteins | sample MGYA00242612_ERZ504779 | MGnify/ENA primary metagenome ERZ504779 (study PRJEB26092, sample SAMD00036366) | human gut metagenome | host: Homo sapiens | study: EMG produced TPA metagenomics assembly of...
TCAAACGCAGGCATTGGAGCGCTTAAGTCATTCAAATAATTTATTACTGCGTTAGCCTTGTTAATCTTATCTCCTACGGTTTCATTTTATTATTACTGCTGAAAGGCCTATAGCTTCATCAATAATCATACCTTTTAAAGTATCACTTGTTACATCAAAAAATACCCTGCATTCTGTCTTTTCCTCTTCCTTTTGATTTTCAAGATTCTGCTTTGTATGTTCTCTATATTTGCCTCACTACGGCTGCCTGCTTACAGCGACTTTCTTCAAAAAAAACAACGGCTGCAGCATCCACTTTCCGTGAATGATGCAGCCGATCTGTCATTACATCGTGTAACTGTTTTAGACTCTGGCTTTGCGACCTTATGTTTCCATAAGTGTGCCTTGATAGGTGTAATTTTATCGGTTTTGGGTAGTCTTGTCAACAGACTCTATCCGAACTTCTGATGCCTCGTTTTGTGTCTTCAAATCATTTATTATCCAGAGATAATAAGTCTTGCCGTCCACATCAAGTTCATGTACCTCATCAATTTTCTGGTCATCAACCGTTACGTTACTAATGTCAGAATAATCTGTGACGCCCCATGCTGGAAGAACTTTATATTTCTTTTCAACAGCTCCCCTATAAACAGCATCTCTGCTCATAAAAAGATCAGCTAAAAATGTTTCTTTCCATGTATACTTTTTATCATCATCAAAATTAATCACCAATTTTCGTTCTCCACTATAATTATAACCATCTGAAACTGTTACAAAATCATAGCATTTTATGTATGTATTTGTTCTATTAATATCAACATCTTCAAATTTAACATTATAATATCCCTGCATATAAACATGAACTACCCCATTATATTCTATCTGACATAACTGTTTTTCTGACTTCACTTTTTCATCTACATCTAATAATGCCTCATCTACAGACTTATATTTATTTGGATGTACATCATTAATATATGACATTGCATTTCCATTTGCTCCACTTAAAAATTCATCCTCCCTATGCAAATAACTCATTATTATACATATACCAATAAACATTATTACAAATACGATTATTGCGATTATTATTTTCTTTTTTTCTTAATCATGTTATCTTTCTTCCTTTATATATTACATTTATATCATTCATATTACTGAAGCGCCGGACACACACCATTATTTACAAAATTATTAATAAAATTAATAATTGTCTGCCCTGCACTACTTGGATCATTTCCATATAACATTGACACCAGTGCCGCAGCTGCTATTACCACAACATATACATATCCCATTCGCATATATATCCCACATTTATCTGTCGACGTTTTGATACCATTACTCTTTGTACTATGTACGCCCACTTTTAAATTAGACCCTGGATGTAGTCCTGCACTCAAATCAAGTCCATATGAATTATCTGCCCATCCACCATTTAATGATGCATCTATAGAAACTAAATTATCCCAATTTAAACCAACACTTATCGGAATATTTACATTTAATTTACCTATATCAATGCCTATATTTGCATCTAAACTTACTCCATCTTTACTGCATGTAACTCCTAACGATGTTGGAATCCCAAATTTATTTTTCTTTCCCAAATCTATGCTTGGTATATTTAAGCTATATGATTGAGATATTCCATCATCGCCATCAGTTGTTGTGACTTTTTTTATCCAACTACCTGTATATTGCGCACTAGGCTTCGTAATATCATCAGTTCTACCCCAATATGTCCCTAATCCGATATCACGACCAGTAACCTCCACTGTTGATACAGATATAACATATTCTTCCCCATAAATATACTTATTCCAGAATTTCTTCAAATCTCTCCATGATGGGAATTTTCCATTCAAATCCACCAGGTCCATCGGTCTGTTCCAGCAGTAGTTGTAATGATTCATCGTGTATGGTACTGCGATGTGTCCTTTCAGGAAGTCCTCACTGACAAATCTTCCTGCTCCGGCATCATAGCGTCTTGCCTGTGCAAAGTACAGACCTCCTGCTTCATCCATCTGATATCCTGTAAAACCAAAAGTCTGCATAGGATTTGTGACTGCATTTATACTACACTCAATGCTATTTCCGAATTCATCGAAACCATATGTTTCCTCACTCCTTCCCATTTCATCGGCTATACGCATTGGACTTCCCAGATCATCCTGAAAATAAAAATGATCTTTTCCTTCCTCTTCCATTCCGGTGACGTTTCCATCCCAGAAATAAGTCTGAGTACTGTGCAGCGGATTTCCTTGTATTCCTTTGTCAGTTGATTTCTGTAACAGATTATGATATTGGCGTGTCAGATCCAGTGTATAGTGGATATTCTTTTGTGGATCTGAATTACCGGCAATCAGGTTTTGTCCCATTCTGTGACCAAGTCCATTATACTCGTAAGTTGCTCTCTTTACCATACCGGCAGTCAGCCCCATTGATTCTGTCATATTGTTTGCTGCATCAAATCCGTATGCTTTTAAAACATCTTCCCCACTTGTTACGGATAACAGATTTCCCCTATGGTCATATGAATAGTTTCTAATACCATTTTCAGAGTTTTCTGTTATCAGCTGGTTTTTTGTGTTATAGCCATATGTGGTTATAAGCTTACCATTTGGTGTGTATTCTGTTTTTCTGCTTCTGTTTCCAAATGCATCATAACTGTACTGTCTTTGTGGCATTCCATCGTACGATACACCTGTTAATCTGTTCATCACATCATAGCTGTATTCATATCTTCCGCTATCTGCATTTATCCCCTGCCGGTTCTTTTTCTGCTGATATTTTATTTCCTATTAGATCATATCCATAATGATAATGTTCTTCAAAATCAGCTCCTGTATGCAGGATTTCTGACACCCTTCCAAGGTTTCCATATGCGTATGATGTGCTGCTTCCTCCCGGCATCTGCTTTCCTGTGAGTCTTCCTGCTTCATCATAACTGTACAATATTGTCTGCTCCGGTGCCTCGTTTGACATGAGTTTCATTGCCGTAAGCTGCATTGCATTATTATACTCATACTCTGCCCTTTTTCCATCAGGGTATATAAGGGCTGTTCTCTCGCCCATTCTTCCCCATTCATACCCGACCGTTTTTCCGTATGGGTCTGTGACAGAAGATACCCGTCCTGCCTCATCCATGGCGATCTTGGTTGTGCCGAGCCAGTCTTTTACTTCCTCTAACTGGCGGATGGCATTATACGTGAGTGACACTGTCCTTCCGTCTGCGTATCTGATCTCTTCTACCTGTCCATCTGCTCCATAGCTTATGGCAGTTTCATATCCATCCCTGTCCGTCTTTGAGGTCATGCGTCCGGCAGGATCATATGTATATGTTTCCATATCTCCCAGCGGGTCTGTCACTGCCACAACATGTCCTTCCTTATCCCATGTATATGCAGTGTTCTGTGTCTGCTCTCCGCCTGTTCCAGTACAGCTTGTCTGTGTCAGGTGTCCCATGGCATCATACTGATAGAAAGTCTCATTTCCTAAAGCATCCGTTACTTTTGACAGATTTCCATTTGGTGTGTATTCATAACGTGTTATGTTTCCATTTTCATCAGCAGCCTCTGTCACATGTCCTAGTGCATCATATTCAAAGTGCTGTGTTCCACCGACAGCATTCGTTATTGATACTATCCTGTCAAGAACATCATAACTGTAATGATAACGTTCTCCAGACATGGTTATACGTTCTGTCATATTTCCCTTTGCGTCATAACTGTATTTTTCACCTGATCCGTCCGGATAAAGCACACTTCTGAGTCTGCCTCCCTTTTCATAGGTGTATACTGTGCTGCTTCCATTGGGATGGCATATCCTGTCCACATTTCCAATCTCATTGTAGCATACGCTTGTGGTCTCTCCGGCTGCATCCGTGACACCCGTTCTTCTTCCCAGATCATCATAGGTATATTCTGTCACATGACCCAGCGCATCGGTTTCCGATACAAGATTTCCCTCATGATCATAACCGAAAGTGGTTACTGCCCCGTCTGCCGCTTCCATGCGCACCAGTCTGTCTGCCTCATCATATGCATACCTGGCAGTGTTTCCGGCTGCATCCGTTTCGGACAGCAGGTTTCCTGCCTCATCATATGCATACCTGATTTTTCCACCCATAGGCAGCGTATGCTCTTTAAGCCTGTTGTCGCTGTCGTATATGAACCGCTGTATTCCACCGTCCGGTGACTTTATGCTGCTTACGTTCCACATCCTGTCGTATGCAATCTCTGCACGGTATCCTTCCTTGTCCGTGTATGCGCTGATTTTTCCCAGGTCATTGTAGTCAAAGGATACTGTCTTTCCGTCGAAATCCGTAAGGCCTGTCACCTTCCCCCCGGCATTGTAAGTGTATTTCCTGACATTTCCAAGTGCGTCTGTTACTGTGCTGATTCTGTCTGACGCATCATAGCTGAAATGTATCCCATTGTTGTTTGCGTCCGTTGTTTTTATCACCCTGTTTAAAAGGTCATATTCATATGACGTGCTGTTGCCGTTTCCATCCGTTACTGCCGTGATGTTGCCTCTGCGGTCATATGAAAGCTCAGTGCTGCTTCCGTCTGCATATGTGATTTTTTCTGCCCTTCCGAATACATCATTTTTTATCGTCGTCCGGTTTCCGAGTGCATCCGTCGTGCCTGTCAGGTTTCCCTTTGAATCATAGTGGTTTTAGCCTTGTCCTTCCGTTGATGCTCAGACTGGTAAGGTTGTTGAAAATGTCATACGTGAAGTTTATTCGGCGCTTTCCCGCATCCACTGTCTGGGTCAGGTTTCCCCTGCTGTCATATGACATGCGCACGGTGTGGCCGTTCCTGTCTGTCCTGCAGATGCACTGGTTCCTGTCATTGTACAGGTATTTTTCCCTTGTTCCGTCCTCATACAGCGTGGCTGTATTTCTGTACCGGCTGTCATGCACGTATGTTATCCGGCTTCCGTTTCTTTCCGTGAGTGTGACGCGGCTGTTTTTTGTCATCATACTCAAAGTCCATCGTGCCGCCGTCCGGGAACTCCTGGTGTGTCACCCTGAACAGGCTGTCGTATCTGTTCCTTACGGCCGTGACATTTCTTGCATTTACTGTCTCCGTTATCCTTCCGTTGTCTCCGTAGCTGTATGTGTACACTGCTCCTGACGGTGTCGTGACTGTCTTTAACATGCCTCCGTCATACTCAAGCTTTACCTTTCTGCCCACATGGTCTGTGACTTCCATGAGCATGCCTTCACTGTCATATGCATACTCAAGGAAGCTTCCTGTATCGGTTTCCGCCTTTTCCAGCCTTCCTCTTTCATCACGGATAAATGTGATTCCCCTTTTGTTTGTGTTTTCCTGCCTTGCCGCCTTTCCGTTTTTATCAAAGTACACGGCATCCATGCCCGGATGACATGTAAGCTTATAGCCGTCTTCCGTCCTTTCCAAAAGCCCCATCGCCGCGTTTTCCGCCACATAGCCTGTGTCTGTTTCCGCAAAGTAGTAAAACTGTCCGTCATGCATGCGCACCGCCGCTTTTTGGTCCGGCTGCTTTTGCACTTCCATTTCATAATTGTGCAGGAAACAGCTGCCCATTGTGCCGGTGCCGGTATCCTTTGAGTTGTAGTATCTGTGGAATGAAAGCGGTATCTCTCCACCTGCCTGCATGTCTTCATGGTCATAGATGAAGTTTCCGGTGCTTAAGTTTACAGGATCACTGCTTTTCTTGCATGATGTATCACCTGCGCCGAGCTTTTCCTTCTCGGTCTTTTCACTCTTTGCTGATTCAGGATTTTTTATTCTCGCAGCATCCGCATCAAGCGTCCCCTTCATTCCTGCCATGTCCAGGTTTCCGCCGTCCGGGCTTATTGATGCTGCAAGGTCATTTATGAGTTTTATTATGTTATTGCCGCACGTTATCTGTCTGTTCATGGCTGCCATGCTTTTTGTATCCACTGACTGCACATTTGAAAATATAGTGTCTATCTTCTTTTTAGTGGCATTATTCTTGTCTATTATCTTCTGGTGGTATGTATCCACGTCGTTTATATAGTTTTCTATTCCGAGCTTTCCTGTCCAGCTCTGGAAATCCATTCCCCTGTCCGAAAACCAGTCCTTTATCTTTCCCCATGTGGATGAAGCTGCGGCATCATCCGCATAGCCTTCAAGCTTCTGCTTTGCTTTTTCTGAGAAGTCTCTTGTCATTTGTTCTTACCTTCCTCCTGCCTTCTGTGCCGCATTATTTTCCTTTGTATCTATGGATGATTTTCTTCCCTTCATATATGACAAAGTATTGTTGAGCAACAGCACAAATGAATCCTGCATTCTTTGAAACATATTTCCTATCTCCTCTATTGCTATTATCGTACTTCCTCCACATGCCCCTACATCCGGAGCTGCTTCTGATGTATCAAGCCATGTATTATATAAGCTTTCCAACTGTGTTATCTGTAATCCGAGAGCCTCACTGTCTATAACAGTGGCTGCCTGTCCTGTTCCTCCAACCTGTGTTGTCTTTACTTGCATTTTCTATTCCCCTTTCTTTTAAAATAAAAATTCGTCACTTTCATCAACATCTGATATAAAAGTATTACAGGTTTCCTTGGCTGTCTGACCAAGTTCTTCTACTACATTTGATAAATTTTTTGCATACGAAATGAATGTGTCCAATGCATCTGCCGTTGCTCCCTGTTTTATCGCATCTCTTCTGATATTCTCAAGTATTTGTATATATCGGTCAATACCTTCCTGCAGATTTGTTGCTCTTGTATTTAAAAAATCCGCCATTTCATTTACATAATCATCATCTATTATCAGTTCTGTTCCTGCCATATTGATATTCTCCTTCTACTTTCTTATTTTTCTTTTTGCTTTTTTCTTTGGCTTTGTGTTTGTTTTTGCTTTTTCAGCTGCTGCCTTTTGAGCTTTCTGTGCTTCATCTGCCTCTATTCTTGATATTTCACTGTTCATGTTATTTATCTGTGTATTGCAATTATTTATGCTTGAATTCAAATCGGATATCTGTGCCTGCTTTTTGGCTATTTCATTTGTAATTGTCGTTATTGCACTTTCAAGACCATTATGTACTTTCGTATAAGGATGTCCCGTAAGCAAATTTCCCATTCCATCATAAATGCCTGATAGTATTTTATGGCTCACATTATTTAAGCCTGTTGTAGAATCAAGTTTAGCTTTACTGGCTCCTTTACAGTCAGCCAATGTATTCTGTAATTCAACTATCTTTCCTTTTACCCTGTTCAGTTCATCTATATCATTTTTCAGTTGTGCAATTTGCGAGTTATATTGTCTAATATTCTGCTGATTTTGTGATATTGCTGTCCTACATTGTCCCTTTGTCATGTCGTTTCTCCTTTTTATTAAAACATATTGATTCCACTATATTTTTAAATACAGGATGCCATTCAACTGTATCTGCGTTGCTGCATGTACACTGTAATAAATGAATTGTGTCCTGCTCTTTATATATCAATGACATTGTATACAGTGTATCATTTAAAATATAATGCGTATACAATATGGCACATACTTCATCATCATCTGCTTTTGTATATACCATGACATCTATACCCGGGAACTGTTCTTTTATAAATATGTGACATAAATTGAGCAGTCTGCTCTATATCCATTTTTTTAAGGTTTTCTATACGATCGGTGTCTACACAGCTGATCCGTATTCCATGCTGTCTGTCCAGTAACACAAAGTCAGGCAGCTTACGATAATTTCCAAATATTTTTCTTTTTTCACCTATCGTAGCAACCTGAAAACTATCTGGGATTTCTACACTTGCTATCCCTTTCCATATAACGTATTGTTTCATATCATTTCTCCTTATTCATCCCAAGTCTCACCCGATATTTCCCACTCTTCCTGAGGATAATTTACATTTACTAATTCATAACCTGTATTTATATTTTTCACAACAAAATGTACAGACCACTCATCTTCTCCTGAAAATAGCTGTATTATTTCCTCGCAGTAAATAACCTGTATAACTTGAGTATAAAAATAATCTGGTGATACCTTTTCTTTACTTATCTGAACATTTAAATCTGTAAAATTATCATTAACCTCAAATATGCAACCATCTAACTGGTTTGCCTCATCCAATACTCTTTGTATTGATTTCTTTGCCGAATCTATCCACCAACATTTCTGTTCTTCTGTAAGCTTAATCTCACATTTTCCATCTTCCGTCAAATAAGCATATCTACAATGTCCTGTTTCTCTTACCTGCTTTATTGCCTCTTCCTCACTATCTGCAAATATTCCAGTTAATATGCAAGTTTCTAGTCCAGTATCATCATAATCCTCATAAAAGCTTTTAGTCGTATCATAGCTTTCTGTTTCATTCAAATCAGCTACTTTCTTCATGGTTGCCTTTCCCCATGGAGTAGCCCATGATACCTCTGTTTGAGGTTCATTTTCTTTAGATTTTAAGCTCTCATCATTTTTATACTGCCTAACTCCCATTAATACTGATATTACTATAATAGATATAAAAATAATTGTGCTGACATATTTTTTCACTATAATTTACTCCCTTCATTCTCATTAAATATACTGTGCCAACTGCATTAAAGTTCTAGTATCTGAGTCAAAGAAATACCATCTGCTATAAATATTTCTGCTTTCTTCATACTTGATTCTCTATATAAAGGATCCATTTCCCAATATACTTGATCTAAATTTTCTTTTTCCTCTTCTACTCTCACTGCACTCCAATTTTTCATATCCACATTATTTGATTTTTCAAGTTTGACACTTGAAGTTACTGCTAAATTTTGTTCTAATTGTGTTGTAACTTCGCATTGTATTGATATTGAAGATACATCTAACGAAGCTCCATATTTCATTTCAGATTCTCCATTTTTTATTACCGAATTTAAAAATATTTTTCCATCTTTTTCAATACCTGCTTTTATCTTTTTATTATCCCATTCATTTGAAAACTTACTCCATCACTATTCATTTCCGCTGATAAATTTTCAATCTCAAATTTCTGTGCATTAGCAAGCACTATCTGCTGCTGATCAATCGTTACATTTATCGTTTCACTGCTATCTGTCTCTGCTGAACCTGACACAGTTACATTATAAGTAGCAGACATATCCACACCGAGCGGTACCGTTATCTCATATATTCCCTCTTCCATTTCAACATTAGGATATAATGTAGTCAGCCAATTAGAAGTTCCACTTAAATATGCCATCTTCTCCTCATCGCTTAACGCCATAAATTCATCATATGTCAAATCAAGATTATCAACTACATCCACATAATCAGTTGCTTTATCCACTTTTCCATCACTTACAAGTGTTTTAACCACACTCATATTTGCTGCATTCAATTTCTCTTTATCCGCATCCAAAATTGCTTTATATTTTTTAATATCAAGATTTCCGCCATTCGGATCAATTAACCCCGAAAGATCATCTATATATTTAACCCACAGGTTTCCTGTATTTATATACTGTGAGAGTTTTCCCATATATTTTGTGTCTACGCTTTGTACATTTGCAAATATTTCTTCTATCTGCCGTTTTGTTGCCTTGTTTTTATTGATCAAATTACTATAATAATTTCCAACACTATCTATACATCCCTTAATTCCCAACCGGCTAACTATAGCGGGAATACTGACATTATAAAATACTATTGTATTTGCTATTTCTTCCCATCTTTGTTTTGATATTATACTATCCACATATTGCAGGAGTTCCTGTTTTGCCTCGCCTGAAAAGTCTCGTACCATTGCATTATTCTCCTTATCATTCATTCTCATATAGGATATTGAAGGTAAATGCGGCAAATGCCGCATTTACCTTCAAAAAATGACTCTGATTAGCCTCTTACTGCTGCGGCTCCTCTTGCATCATCGTCCTGTCTGTTCTGCATGTAGCTGTTGATGAAATCAGAAATACTCTGTACAGCTTCTTCTACCTTATAAAGGGCAGGCTTGTATTCACTTTCGAATCTCTCGATGAATGCATCGGCTGTCTGGTTTGTCCATCCATCCTGTAACTGTCCATTCATATTTACGAGGGTTTTGATGACATCATCAATTGCTCCCGCCTGATTTGAGTATACTGATACTCCTGTTGTTAATACGTCATAATCGACTTTGTTAATTGCCATTTTCATTGGCCTCCTTTAAATTTATTTATGGTAAAACTGCTAAGCAGTATTCCATCATGATTGTCTGACAACTTTAATCTTTACCAATTCATTGTCCTTTATATAATAAGCATCCCCTGTCTCTATAGGTTTTGAATATTTTTTACTTGCACTAACTGAGATGTCACATATCTTAATATTACATACATCATCAAATACCATGTAATGCCTGTTATCTTTCACTATCTTAAGCATCTCAGGAGAATTAAAGCTGATAGAATTATTTTCTATATCTGGCATAAATACGAATATTTTCATGTTCTTATTATTTACCGAGCCATTCCTTCATATATTTCATTATTTTATTATCTCCACTCATATTCAACATGATATCTGCACTATCTATCACAAGAATAATCCATGGTTCCATCTCTAACTCGTCAAACATTCCTGCCGAATACATCTCATATCGTTGCTCAATTCTCTGATTTATTTCCTCAATCATAGGTGGTACATCATGATATGAGGTCAGATACATTGCGGTGTTAGGATTAAATTCACATTCTCCCATTTTCTTTGTCGCATCATCCAATACATATAGCTCCGTATTGCCGGATGCCTTTTGAACAATTGTATCCATGAAATATTTTGCAAAAGTCTCCCTGTCTGTCTGATTCTTTCCTGTCAGGGAGAGCACATCTCCGCTCTTTAATTCAACTGCCACCGGTAATATACTTGTATAATCCAGACCTATTATCACTTTGTCATCACTTATACTTTCCGTAAATTGTGACTGAATATATGTCAATGTCAGTTCTTTTGGAATTTCTGGAATAACTTTTGCTTTTTGATTTATATATTTATCGTTTTGCTCATCGACAAAACTCTTTATCTTCTGTACACGTTCATATTCTTTTTCTCCCTCAAATGATATAAACAATTGTGCCTCCAATACTTCTTTATCCAACTGCACCATGCATCGTCCCGGTGTATTAGGAATAGACAAACGTACTCCGTTTAACATCATACTGTATTCTGAAGAGTCATTACAAAACAATGTTATTCTTCCTTCAAAAATTACTTAGATACCTCTGTCCAATTCCGGATGTCTGTAAATTAGCTACTACAAATGTCATTCCAACAGCAATTCCATCCCTGAATAAAGGCAATAAATAATCTATATCCTGTAAATACATCTCCTTTAAAGCTGTCATATTATCTATCAGGACAATTATCTGTGGAAGGTCTGTTTTTCCGGCTTCCTTATATGCCAAAAATGAGCTTACACCTATCTCTGCAAGTTTTTCCTTTCTTAAATTAATCTCTTTATTCAATAATTTAAACAGATTCTTCAGCTTTTCATCATCATCAGAACATACCACTCCTCCACAATGATTTAAATTTGCATAGTTTCTCAATATCATGGAACCAAAATCTATGATATATAAATTAACCTCCTGAGGAGTATAATTTTCAGCTACTCCTCTTATGATTGTCTGTAACAAATTAGTCTTTCCACTCTGTGCTGAACCTATAATCATATAGTTCTGCGTTGAAAGATTTAATTCCAGTTTTTTCTGAAGCTGACGCTCCGGTTCATCAACTATACCTATGTTTACCCATATTTCACTTCCTGACTTTTTCTCTGACTGTTCATAAGCAATTGTTTCCGGAAGCGGTGGCATACATATACTTGGCAGCCTCTCTATACCTGTCTGCTCACAAAAATCTTTTATATAATCCACAACTGCTTCCAACTGTGTTTTGCTTTTCTGTTTTTTCTTCTTATTCTGATAAACAAGACTCCTTTTGCCAGAAAAATCCAACTCATAAATTGAAAACTCCTTATCTTCTTCTTCCCCTTCTGATACAGCTGCTGCCCCACTGTATGCTGACTGTAGTAACTCGAATATTTCATTATTTCCAACTTGGAGATAAGCACGTCCTGGTTCCTTTATTTCAGCCGCCAATGGTGTTTTTAATACTTCATTACTATCCTCTTTTGATTGCACCTTCAAACACAGCTTAAACTTTGAATTTGACCATATTTGTCCATCTACAACTCCACTTGGTTTTTGAGTGGCCAGTATAAGATGAACCCCAAGACTTCGACCTATTCGTGCTGTACTAATAAGCTCCTTCATAAATTCAGGCTGTTCTGCTTTAAGTTCTGCAAATTCATCAACTATTATCACAAGATGTGGCAATGGCTCAGATACCTTATGCTCTTTATATAACTGAATATATTTATCTATGTGATTTACACCGGCCTCCGCAAAATAATTTTGCCGCTTCATAAGCTCTGCTTTGATAGATTTTAACGATCTCTGTACTTCATTTCCATCTATATTAGTTATAGCTCCAATCAGATGTGGTAAATCCTTGAACTGATTTACCATTCCTCCTCCTTTTGAAATCAATTATCAAAAATCCAATCTCATATGGATGAAACAATGTAGCTGCTCCAAGTATAAATGTCTGCAAAATCTCGCTTTTTCCAGAACCCGTTGTTCCTGCCACAAGTCCGTGCGGTCCATGAAATTTTTCATGAAGATTCAGATACACTATTTCATCCTTAACATTTACACCAAGTGGCACAGCCATCGTCTCATATATCTTTGAATTTTCCCATCTGCTATCAAGATTCAATCCTTCCACTGAATTAACTCCAAGAAGTTCAAACAATGAAATATTTTTTCTCAATGCTCCTGCAAGACTGATTTCTTCACACTCTACCGGTGCCAGAATGCGGACTATATTTTCCATACTTTCATCATCTATACTCTCATACTCAAAGTATTTCTTATGCATCTTATTCTGCGAATCATATACCATGCACTCTCATAATCAAATATATCTATGATATGACTACAGTAAAGTGGCAACAGTGAAAGCTTTGACTCAAAAAACAAAAATACTGTATCAAGTTCTGAAGCATTCTCTATAAACTTAGAAATTGGATGACTTTTTATTCCATAGTCTTCCATAACAACGACAATATTAAATCTTCCACTTGTATTTTCATCCTGTCTCAATGTCAGCTCTTTATAGAGATTATCGAACACCCTGTTTCTGCTTTCCTGATCACAAACTATATTTCGACATCCTCTGGTTCCCTGTATTGATTTTAGGTTTTTTAACCATTTGTATTTTTTTCATCCTTATCTATCAATGCATAAAGATTAAT
>ENA-OQJT01000276-OQJT01000276.1-human-gut-metagenome-genome-assembly--contig:-NODE-276-length-13267-cov-0.778767_pt1 | contig 13267 bp, 16 predicted proteins | sample MGYA00242612_ERZ504779 | MGnify/ENA primary metagenome ERZ504779 (study PRJEB26092, sample SAMD00036366) | human gut metagenome | host: Homo sapiens | study: EMG produced TPA metagenomics assembly of...
CTGAGCCTTTTTTTGCATTGAAGTCATCACGCAGCTCTGCAAGCTCCTTCTGGAGTGCTGCGAGCCTGTCCTGACTTAAGTGGTCTGTCTCTTTCTTTAGAGCTGTCTCCTCTATCTCAAGCTGCATATCTTACGATTCTGCTCATCAAGCTCTGCCGGCATTGAATCAAGCTCCGTCTTTATCATGGCGCATGCCTCATCCACAAGGTCTATTGCCTTATCAGGCAGAAATCTGTCTGTGATGTATCTGTTTGAAAGCACAGCCGCTGTGACAAGTGCCGAGTCTGTGATTTTGACGCCGTGGAATACCTCGTATCTGTCCTTAAGGCCACGAAGTATTGAGATAGTGTCCTCTACTGTCGGCTCGTCTACCATAACAGGCTGGAAACGTCTCTCAAGGGCTGCATCCTTCTCAATGTACTCACGGTACTCATCGAGTGTGGTGGCGCCCACGCAGTGCAGCTCACCTCTTGCAAGCATTGGCTTAAGAAGCTGTCCTGCATCCATGGCTCCGTCTGTCTTTCCGGCTCCTACTATTGTGTGAAGCTCATCGATAAAGAGAATTATCTGTCCGTCAGAGGCTTTTACCTCCTCAAGTACTGCCTTAAGTCTCTCTTCAAACTCGCCCCTGTACTTAGCTCCTGCAATCAGAGAGCCCATATCGAGTGCAAACAGTTTTTTGTCCTTTAAGCCCTCAGGCACATCGCCCTTTACGATACGCTGCGCCAGTCCCTCAACGACTGCCGTTTTACCAACACCCGGCTCACCGATAAGTACCGGGTTATTTTTAGTCTTACGTGAGAGAATACGCACTACATTTCGTATCTCATCATCACGGCCGATAACAGGATCAAGCTTCTGCTGTCTTGCACGCTCCACCATGTCGTAGCCATATTTCTCAAGTGTATCATATGTGGCCTCAGGGTTATCGGATGTGACCTTCTGATTGCCCCTGACCGTAGAAAGCGCTGTGAGGAATCTGTCTCTTGTGAGACCGTACTCCTTAATCAGCTCCTTCATTGCCTTGTTTGGATACTTCAGCAGACACAGGAAAAGATGCTCTACCGAAACATACTCATCTCCCATTGCCTTTGCCTCGTCCTCAGCATGGATAAGAACCTTGTTTAAATCATTGCCCACATAGACCTGTGCACTGCTGCCGCTTACCTTTGTTCGCGCTGCCAGATGGCGCTTTGCATTCTCTGTGAAATGCTCTACGTTTATCTCCATCTTGTCAATCAGCTTCGGTATCAGTCCGTCCTCCTGTGAAAGTAATGCCACAAGCAGGTGCTCCTGTTCTATCTCCTGATTGCCATAATCATATGCAAGCTTCTCGCAGTCATTGACTGCCTCTATTGATTTTCTGTGTAAATTTTTTGAATGTTCATAGTCTCACTCCCTTCTACTATGTTATCCATAAATATGATTCTTATGTGTCATACAGGTAATATCAAAATTTTATCTCTAAATAATCCTTTAAATAATTCTTCAATATTCCTTGTGACTATGTTATAGCACGCAGATTAGCACTCGTCAAGTGAGAGTGCTAACAATTTTTATTAAATAAAATATAAACTTTTGATTTACAAGCAAAAAAGAGTGATTTACATCACTCTCTTTTACTCAATCGGCTGCACAATCCCCGAAACATTTGCCAGATTCTGCATCTTGTCATCAGCGTCTGCCATGATATCCGCGCATTTCTTAAGCTCCTGCTGCATCTCCTCCGTGAATATACGGCTCTTCTTGTAGCGAAGCTGATGCTCTGTGCTGGCCCAGAAATTCATGGCAATGGTACGAAACTGTATCTCTATCGGCACCTTGTCCTTGTGATCCGAAAAATACACATCAACCAGCACTATCATATGAAGACTCCTGTAGCCATTCTCCTTCGGTTTTTTTATGTAGTCCTTTATTGTGACAATCTCGACATCCGCCTGATTCACAAGCATATTGGCCACCTGATATACATCGGATATAAATGGACAAATGACCCTGACGCCGGCTATATCCTTTATCTCACGCTTCATGGCGTTGGTGGTGAGCGGAATGCCCTTTCGCTTCATCTTGTCTATTATGCTGTCAAGCGACTTTACACGGCTCTTTATGTTCTCGATTGGATTTCTTTCGTGATTGTTTTTGAATTCATTATTTAATATCTGCAGCTTTGCTACTATCTGCTGTATGCCCGATTCGTAGTAGAACATGATGTGTTCATACTGCGAGGCAATTGAACTGAATTCGCCCAACATCGGCAGCATCTCTATTTGTGTATCATCCATGTTTATACTCCTTGGTTTTAGGTTTTTTTACTAATTGTATACCTTATACTGTTTATACATATTATGCTTCTGTATTCGATTTTCCCTTTTTAACTGCCTTTTTAACTATCAGCTTTGAAACCCGGTATGTCACTTCCACCAGCGCAACTCCTGCCACTACATCATATATCACATGCTGCTTCGTAGTCAATGTGGATATGAATACTGCTATAGCGCAAATACAGAAGGTTGTACGTATCCACTGCGGTACTTTTTTGTTGCCACGGATGCCTATATAGCACAGCCAGCTTACTAGGCAGTGTATAGATGGAAAAAGATTGTCCGCTGCATCCATACTATATAAAAAGCGCATGAGCTGTGCCCATATGTCTGAGCCCACTATTTCCGGGCGGGTGTTGGTTGTAGGATACACGACATAACAGATAAAACAGACTGCCTTTGCCAGCCAGTCTGCCATGAGAAAACGATAACAGTGCCTTTTATCCATCGCTGCATTGTACAGATATCCTATAATCCAAAAAATATAGCAGCCAAAATAAATGACTACTGTAGGGTACACAACCGGTATCATATCATCAAGCGAGGTCTCTATATTGTGATGGGTAAAACTACCTGCAATAGCACGCGCGCCCCAGTATACACTGAAATTGAGCACCACTGTAAAAAGCAGCGGAATACGACTGTATTTTGGAAGTATTCTGTTAAAAAACTGTCCTGTTTGCGATATGCTGTCCCTGGATAACACGTACTTCTTTGTCTCCTTTTATACACTCTTTAATTTCCGGAAGCAGGTCAATATGACCTTTTTTTAAACAAAAGCACTATTGTGGAACCAATCAGCTCAAAGTGCCCCATCTCTGTGCCCTTTCTCATCATAACATTCTCGTGGTCATTGACTATGCCTCCCACAAGCAGCGCACCTATCTCAATCTGTGCCACCTTGCCAAAATTAACTGTATCAAGAATTGTCCACATACGCCTGTTTTGCCTGTATACAGGCGCATTTTCCAGTGCAATAGGCTGTACACTGTGAAGCAGTCCCTTCACAAAATGATTCCTGCCCTGAAATCCATCATCTATATAGCAGTAATGATGATAATCGTTGGCACAAAGACGCAGTATCACGCAGTCTCCTCCAACAAATTCCTTTGCAATTTTTTTGTCGGTGACAAGGTCCGTCACCTTGTACCATGAGCCCTTGATGTGAAAGCTGTTGTTGCTTTTTATCCTGTAGGCACTCAGGTAGCCGTCACACGGACTGATAAGATGCTCAGCCTGCCTGTCCACCTCAATATCATCACGCTTTCTAGAGAAAAAGTCCTGAAAGCTGTTATATTTCTGACCCTTAAAATCAGACATGTCTATATTGTTATTCTTTATATACCGGCTGATAAACGGCTTAGACAGCGGGGAGCGTGCTACTATTTCTCCGAGCTTAAGTGCACCTGTATGCAGAAGCACCTTAAGTGTCATACGCCCCGGTGCCGTGGTATAAAGCCAGTCTACAAACGATTTTTTTGCCATTAAATAAGAACCTCCGCAATGAGAATACAAAACTCAACTGCTCCTATACCTACAAGCAGAACCTCTCCAAAAAGAGATGGCTTTTTGAGCTTTACAGGGAGCACGTAGCAAATGCCAATGATTAAAAGGGCAAGTGCCGCGATTGTCTGTGTATGTATAGCTGTGAACTCTCCAATCAGATATACCGCTGGGATAGCAAGCGCACTTGATGTGATTGGAAGCCCCAGATAATACTGTCTGCGCTCTGCTGTCGCTGCCTGCCTGTTGGCCTCATCCACATTAAAGTATGCCAGACGGATAAGCCCGCAAAGAATGAATACAAATATGGCGATAAATGCAACTGATATCTTTGGTGTCACGCAAAATACCCACACTGCCGGAAGCACACCGAAGCATATGATATCACTTAACGAATCTATCTGTATGCCAAATGTGCGCTCGTCCCTGGTACGATCCTTCTTTGTGGATGCAATGGTGCCGTCAAACATATCACAGACACCGGCCAGCATAAGGCAGATTAGTGAACCCACATACCTATCCTTTATGGCAAGCATAACTCCAAGGAAGCCTATCCACATGCCTATGTATGTAAGCACTACCGTGTAATTATAAAGCCTATGAGCCCTGTCTTTTTCTCTGTGTCTGTATTCCCTATATCCAGAGTATCTGCCATTGCAGAATTAATATTCATATTATTCATATCGATTCCCTTACTTTCATTCTTTTGTTTTTATCAGATAAAACATGATAAGTTTTCTCATTTACCCTTAACCGGTAATATTATATGCCCTTACCTGATATATAATAACATATTCATGGCATAAACTCATTAATTATTTGTTTAAACTTTTCTTAATATCTCTTATTTTTAGCAAAAAACAAGGCAGAACCCGCTTTCTGATTCTGCCCACATACTATAGCATATCATGAATTATATCTTTAATCTCCTGCCTGTCCTTTTCAAGAACAAATGCAAGCTCTGCATTTAAATTGTGCTCTGCCATCTTGCCATAGCGCTCATCGACGGCTGTAGACTTCTTGCCTGCCTGTGCACGCTGCTCATTTCTGATATGTAAACACTTTAAGAGACTGATCACACTATCCGGCTCACAGCTTCTGACTGCCTCCTTATAGCGCGTTTCGCGCTCCTTCTCATTGTTTACCGCGAGCGCCTCTATCTCAGGTACTCTATCGAGCACCGCCAGTGCCTCATCCTGTGTTATTACCTTACGTATCCTCTTATCAGCATTGTCAACAGGTATATACACTCTGTCATTCTCCTCCTCAACAGGGCGGAGTAAAAAATATGACTTGAGTTGCTTGTCTCCTGACATGTCTAACTCCACGATTTCGCTTATTTTGCAAATTCCATTTGTAGCATTTAATACGTAATCACCTATTTCGAACATATCACACCTCTTTCGTTATACAATATTATTTTATCACTTTTTCACGAATTTTGTAAGAGGATTTTTTCAAAAATGTCAAATATATAAAAAAAGCGTGTTTTACGTCAATAAAAACACGCTTTAAAAATTTACTCAATCAACTGCTTCACACGTTCATCGAGCTGGAGCATACGAATAATAAGCTCTATTGAGCCCTTGATACCGTAGCTGGCACTGTTGATACAGATATCATAGTTACTTGCCTTGCTCCACTTTCTGCCGGTATAGAATTTGTAGGTCTTCAGATGTCTCTTATCCTCAGATTCTATCCATTTCTTTGCCTGGTTCGGAGTCACATTCTTGTTTATCTCAAGGAAACGCTTGATTCTTCTCTTCTCCGGTGCTGTGATAAAAATACTTATGTGAGGAATATGATTGTTTGTCAGAATTGCATCTGCAAAACGTCCCATAACAATGAAGTCCTCCTGCTTTGCCTTCTCTACAAGGAACTTGCTTGTATCAAAGAAAAGCACATCCTCTGATGAAAGTCCGTGGTATTTCCTAAAAGCTTTTATGCGCTTTTTGATTCCCATCCGCTCTTTTTTCTGGAAGGTAGCTGTAGCCTGGGCTGCTTCCTCTCCATCCTTCTGTCTGAACACCTCATTCATGACAGACACATCATAGAAATTCATACGAAGCTTGTCTGCAAGTGCAAATCCAATCTCATTTCCACCACATCCGCAGGAACGTCCTATACAGATAATCAGATGATCGCCCGTCTTGAAACGATCCTTCAGGTTTACGGTATTTAAATCCGCTATCTTTGGATCGAGGATATCTCCGTCAGCAAAGCCTGTCGGGAGCTCCGCTATCTCCTCTACTATGTTGTTGTATCTGACCATGATATCATGCCTTGTATCGTGATCAGGTATTGTTCTTGCCATGTTGCTTATCAGGGCAAGCTCGCTTCGGATTCTTGAGCTGTTCTGCCTTGAGTGCAGATCCTCCATGATGTTACGGATACATATATCCTTCTCGCCACCAAATACCCTGCCGAGGGATGAGCCTAATTTCTTGTATACTTCGGCATCAAGCTCATAGATTTCGATGGCAAGAGCTTTAATTTTCTCGTCATAAAATTCCATAATTCATCCCTCCTATAAAAAGAAATATGATCATATCTATGATGAAAACAGGTATCAGATAACGCAATGACCACCATATGTAACCAAAGAACGATGGCATGTTGATACCGTTTTCGTCTGATAATGACTTGACCATAAAGTTCGGTGCATTTCCAATATATGTGTTGGCTCCCATAAATACAGCGCCACACGAAATTGCCATAAGCATCTTGACCGGCACCACTCCCAGTGTGGTTGCGACACCTGTAGTAAAGTGCATGGCTCCCGCTGTAGTAAGGAAAACCAGATATGTCGGTGTATTGTCGAGGAAGCTTGAAAGTGCTCCTGTTGCCCAGAACATCTCAAACGGCTTTGTGATTCCAAGACCTGAACCTGCACTCTTTAATACCATAAGAGCAGGCTGCATGGTGATGAAGATTCCGATGAAAAGCACCGCAACCTCCTGAATTGCTCCCCATGTGAAATGGTTCTGCACACGAACCTCCTTCGGTGTTGTCTTGAAGGAAAGCAGGGCTGCAAGCAGAATAATAGCAATCTCAATAATTGCAGGCACAGTGAGTGTAACCTCCCTGAATATCGGAATACCGATAACCTCTCCTGAAGCGTTCTGGAATGCAGAAAGCTTAGGAAGCACACCGCTTAGTATAACAGCTATGACAATCATTACAATATATAAAAAGTTGTGGGCACCCTTTATCCTGATGAGGGGCTCATTTTCCTTCACCTCAGGCATAAGTCCCTTAGTGATATCCTTCTGGTAGGCCTTCTTGTCCAAATGATAAAATATGGAAAGAAGCAGTATCATATTTATTACTAGAACCGGGAACAGCCTCATACTCCAGAAAAACGATACTCCTCTTGAAAATCCCATGAGCAGCGGCGGATCTCCGATAGGTGTAAGACATCCTCCGATATTTGACACAAGAAAAATGAAAAATACCATGATGTGACGCTTGTTTTTTCTCCATGAGTTCATCTGTATAATCGGCCTTACAAAAAGCATACTGGCTCCTGTAGTTCCTATACAGCTTGAAAAAAAAGTTCCAACAGCAAGCATGATAACGTTTACCTTTGGGTTGCCGACCAGACTTCCCTCCAGCTTGATATTTCCGGCTACGCAGAACAGTCCAAAGAGCAGCACGATAAAGGTCAGATAGTCACCTATCAGACACTCCAGTACCGTCTCTACGGCTTTTGGTGCTCCATAGAACAGCGCGAACGGAATGGCAAAAAGCAGTGACCATAAGATAACTGCATGAGCTTGATGCTTCTCCCACCATTCAGGCTTCACAAGCGGCATAACTGCTATGCACAGCAATAAGCCCGCAAATGGGATACACAACATTAATAATGTGTTTGACATTCTTTTCACCTCTACTTTGTTAAAAAATAAACTAATTCAAATCTAGTTCATTTTACACCATTATTTTTTATTTGCAACCGTTTATAAAAAGATTTTAATTTATATATGTTTTTTATGTAATATTTACATTTTTATAAACAATAATTCATTACCAGTTGGTAAAATTATCTATAATATAGTCTGCATCATGAGCCATATCATCCTTTGGTGAAATATTCGATTTCACATAAAAGGCATCCATCCGGCATTCCTTTGCACCCTTGATATCGGTAGTCGAATCATTTCCTATAAAAAGCGATTTTGATACGTCAATATCATGCTTATTTATCAGCTCCTTATAAAATCTGATATCAGGCTTTTTGGTATTATAATCAGATGAGATAAATACGTCATCAAACAAATCAAAGATATCAAGTCTTCTCATCTCATAGGCTGTAAATATACGCTGCGCATTTGAAAGCAGATATACATTCTTTCCCGCCTTCTTAAGTTCCTTAAGCATCTCCTTTGTGCCCGGATAAAGCTTTATGTATTCGGTGCTCATCACCCTGAAAAACTGACCTGTATGCACTGAAAGCTCCTTTGTCGGATTCACGTCCTTTTCCTCATAAAGCTTTTCAAATACATCCTCTATATGTATCTCCGGTGATGCTTCATGGGCATATGAGATGGCAAACTGCGCATCTGCATCAGACTTTTCAATTTTCTTCTTCAGCTCTGCCTCGCTGCTCTTTACAAGTGTCTCATAGCGCTCCTTAAGCTCCTTTGCCTCATACAGTGCTCCGTAATAGCCATAGAACATGGCGAGCTTTTCCCAGATTGCAGTGTCACTCTCGTCTGTGTGAATATCCACGAGCGTACCGTAGAGGTCAAATATATAGTTATCATATGTGAGTGGAAGTTTCATGCTTTTTCCTTTCGACAATCCAATTATATTCCTTACCACCCATTGTAATATGCTTTGTGGCTTGGGTGCAAGTACTTTTCTTTTTTCAATAGTTTCCAATAATTTCAATAATACGTGGCATAAGCCGGTGGTGGGGCGAGGCGGTGCTGTCGTGCTGGCTACGCTTCGCCCGCCTGACAGTACCGCTGTCCCCACCACCGGCTTACGCCACTTACGCTGAGGTATAATGTGCTGGTCTCACCTACGGTTCGGACGGCACGGCGCTCTCAGCCTGCATTGCTTCCCACTCGACACACTAAATTTGCCGGAGGGTATGTAGTGTGTTCTGAAGAAAATTATGAACTGCCGCGAGGTTCCATATTCCCTAATAACAAAAAAAGCCCCGGCATATCCACAATCTATCCGCACATGAGCTCGGGGCTGACTTCATAATTTTCTGAAGAATATACTACATGCCACCCCGGCATCCTCTCAGCCTGCACGTGGGAAGCTCAAAACCTCCACTGCTTCCCACTCACATCATCGCCCTGCGAAGCTTCGCCAATGTATTCTTCTCCATTCGTGATATGGCCACCTGATTGCGTCCAAGCATTTCTGCCACCTGCTTCTGTGTCTTATCCTGCATATAGCGGAGCATAATCAGTCTGCGCTCGCTATCATCCAGTGAGTTAAACGCCTGCTGCATTGCGATGTGATTTATCACTTTATCTGTCTCCGATGGCTTGTCTGATGCTTCTGCACTCATTTTATTGTCCAAATAATCAAGCACACTTTCATTTTCTATTGACGATGCATTTTTTATCGGCTTCCATGGCAATTATTATTATCCTGTTTTGACATACCGGAAATAATTTCCATTTTTCAAGTGATATTTCACTATTTTCATTCATTCTGTATTTTTCTCTGATAATTGCAATTTTTCTTGCATCATCCAGTATTTTTCGACTGATATGTACCATTCCGTCATCACGTAGAAAGCGCTGTATTTCCCCTATTATCAACGGTACTGCGTATGTAGAAAAGGCAAAGCCCTTACTTTCATCAAATCGCTGCGCTGCCTTTGTCAGCCCAACTGCTCCTATCTGAAATAAATCCTCCCGGTCAACGCCTCTGTTTCTAAAGCGTTTCATAACTAAATAAATCAGGTTTATATTTTCTGTGACAAGTCTGCTGATTTTGTCACTCTTCATAGTACTTTTTTCATCTTTACTGTTGTTCCGTGTCCCGGTTCTGATGTAACTGTGAGCGCGTCCATAAATGCTTCCATGAATGAAAAACCCATGCCTGATCTGTCAAGCTGTGGTTTGGATGTGTATAACGGTTCCATTGCTTTTGCCACATCCTGTATGCCTACTCCGCTATCTGATATTTCTATGTAAAGCTCCCTGCCTATATAGCTGCAATTCATATGTACCTGTGGACAACTTTTTTCTTCTGCTGCCTGGTGATCTGCCTGATTGGATGAAATATTGTCATCTCCCATCTCATAGCCATGGATAATTGCGTTTGTCACCGCCTCTGACACTGCTGTCTTTACGTCCTCCACGTCATCTAGTGTGGGGTTTAATTGTGCCATAAACATGGCTGCTGTCATTCTCGCAAATGCCTCATTCTCTGAAATTGCATCAAAGCTAAGCGATATATGATTTGTTTTTGCTGCGTTCATTATGCTCCCTTTCTGTCTGATTATATTTTAATTTAATTCAGTTTTAAAGCTTATGTACAATAGTGTAAATGCCGGCACATTTCAAAAGCTTGTCCACTCTGTCCGACATATTGCAAACTGACACCGAGCTGTCATTAAAGTACTTAAGCTTCTTTGTTCTTCCTATTATCACTCCAATACCGGAGCTGTCCATAAATTCTGTCTGTTTCATGTCAAATACTATTTTTCTGACACCACAGCCCTCTATAAGTGCATCAAGCTCTGCGATTATCTGCCAGCGCAGTGGTGATCCACCTCCTTTGGCATAAGGTATGTCACCCGGTCTGCTTCCTTGATATAATTTTCTATCATGTAACACTCTTCCTTTCCTGTTCATATAAAAAAGACACCGGAGATTATCTGGTGTCTTTCGTAATTCTATATTTAATTATTGCCTCGCAGCAGTTGTTTTACTACTGTTCCTGTGCCAGATAATTCTTTGATGTTCTGGCCTTCTCAGTGCCTGCGTAGTTGTCTACCACATACTGATAATATGGCTTTGCAGATGCTAAGTCACCTGACTTCCTGAACGACTGCGCCAGGTAATATGCAGCTGAACCATCCCTGTATGCCTCATCCATGCCGACAAGCTTCTGGAATGTAGGGATTGCACTCTGATAATCGCCACTGCTGTATGATGAGTATGCCTGACTGTACAGTGCTTCCTTATATGAATCTGCAATTGAACCATTGAGCGTATCATATGTCTGCTTAGCCGAGTCACTCAGGTAGCTTGTGTTGATATTTTCAAGTGCTTCTCCTGCCTTTATTACATCATTGGTTGTATAGTATACATAGGCATTGAGCAAAGCCTCATATGTGGAAATCTGGTCTGATACTCCATCATTTTTCTTCTTCTCGTCATCAAGCTCCTTCTTTAGCTTGTCTATCTGATCATTAAGTCCACTGATGGTCTGCCCATTTGTGGAAATCGTATCATTGGCCGATAATAGCTGCTTCTTTGCATCTGTTTTCGCCTGGCTTTTTATGCCCGGAACCACAAGGAAGCACGTAACCGCCACTCCGACTACCAGACCGATTATAATATAGAGTATATTTGCCCACATTGAGCTCTCCCTGAATCGCTTTGGCATAATGATTGTTTCGTTTCCACTCTGGTAGGAAATTAAATCATCATTTTTCTTTTTTCTCTCAGTTCCTTTTTCCTTAAGACGCCTGTTCACTTCTTTTAAGTATCTGAGGGTAGTGGTATTGTCTGTATCTATCTTGCCTGCATCGCGTAAGGCTTTCTTTGCCTTATCCAGATGTCCCTCCTCCAGATATAAAAGAGCCAAAAGCTGATGTCCCTTTACAAGCTTTGGATTTAAGGATAACACCTTTCGAAGCTGTATAACCGCAAGGTCCTTACTGTCCTGCTTGCAATAAGTTAAAGCCTGATTATATTTTTTAATAGTCTGATTGATTGTTTCGAGCTGATTTCTGTTATTATGAATCTGATCTATATACTTCTTTGCCAGATTATCATCAGGCTGATAGTTTGCACTGATGACCCACTCACTTAAAGCGTCAACCATCTCACCCATCTCATAGTATATGAGACCTAACAGATTCCTTGCCTGGATATTGTACTTATAAAACTTAAGACTCTGCCTGAGAGAGATAATCGCTCCAGACAGATTTCTCACCTGTGCCTTTTGTAAACCATCATTGTAGTATGAGTTGGATATTCTAATAGCTCTTTTAAAAAGTGAAAGATCAGCCCCACATACAGGGCATTTATCGTTCCAGCCTGCATCTTGTCCGCATTTATAACAAATCATCTTAATCCACCCTGCCTTTTGTCCTGCTCACGTAATAACTGTGCAATGATATCTGTGACATCTGTCAGATCGTGGCTGTAAATCGCAGATTCAGCCTCCTCTATCTCTAGACTTGGCTCATAGTTCTTTATTTCTTCATCAAAATTTATCATAATCCTGCCTCCATAATTACCTGCTAAATAATCCCATCAAAAAAGGGTCACTATATATTATAATAAAGTAACCCCTTTATGCAAGTATATTTCCATTAAGATTTAATAAAAATATCGCAATTTTTTTTATTTCATCGACAACATCACGACTGCCTTATCCTTCTCCTTGAACTCAATCTTGTCGAATTCCTCCTTGGTGACGAGCTTTGAGTTGTTAATACACACCTCGACATTTGGATATACATGCTCCAAAACCTGTACTGTCGCGCCTGTCGAGCGCTCCACTATGCCCTTAAGCCGCTCCAGCTCCTCCTTATCTTCGGTAAGCTCTGCTGTTTTCTCAATTTTTGCCCTGACAAGCGCAAGACTTCTTTTCCTCAAGATTCATACCGTCAGCGGCGACTGCCCATCATCTGTTCTATCTGCTTTATGCCTGCATTGATATTGTTAAGCAGCATCTGCTTTTGATCAACAAGCTTTTCAAGCTCTGCTATCTTTATCTTAATCTTTTTATGCACGCCCACATGCACCTCAGTCTTGATAAAGGCATCATTACCCAGGTTTTGCACCTCAATGCCTGCACAGCCATATACTTTTCCACCGACTATGCTTGCATGTCCACCATTGAAGATTACCTTATCATTGCTGACCACATTGCAGTTGATTGCAGAATCAGCCTCCACAAAGCCATCTACCTCCACATCAGTATACTCCATGAACTTGGCAAACAGATTGCCCTTTACAATAATCCGGGCCTTTCCCATACCAATCATGCCATTCCTTAGAATCAGGTCATTGCCGGCCTCAAGCACACAGCCCTCGCAAACACCATCTATCGTGATGGACTTTGCAGCCCTTATTCTGGCTCCGGTCTTCACACTGCCATGTATGACCACGTCCCCGACAAAATCTATATTTCCTGTTCCCACATCCACATCACCGTTTATTTCAAGAATAGGAAGAATAATAATTCGATTCTTGTGCCTTTCAATTTTGCCATCGATAGCAGCTGTATATGTA
>ENA-OQJT01000277-OQJT01000277.1-human-gut-metagenome-genome-assembly--contig:-NODE-277-length-13253-cov-0.835441_pt1 | contig 13253 bp, 15 predicted proteins | sample MGYA00242612_ERZ504779 | MGnify/ENA primary metagenome ERZ504779 (study PRJEB26092, sample SAMD00036366) | human gut metagenome | host: Homo sapiens | study: EMG produced TPA metagenomics assembly of...
TTAAGTGGAGGAAATGAATATGAAATCAGTTAAGATCGGATTTGCACCTACGAGAAGAAGTATTTTCAGCGCTCCGGATGCTGTAAAATACGCCAACCTGACGAGAGAGCGTTTAAAAGAGCTCGGTGTTGAATTTGTCGACATCACAGATATCAACGAGGAGGGTCTGTTTTACGATGAGGCGGACCGTGAGAAAATCCAGGAGAAATTTCGCCGTGAGAACGTAAAGGGAATTTTCTTCCCGCACGGAAACTTCGGAACGGAATATGTTTGTGCAAGACTGGCAAAGGAAATGGGGCTTCCGGTACTCCTCTGGGGACCGCGCGATGAGAGACCGGATGAGAACGGTGTGCGTCTCCGTGACAGCCAGTGCGGTCTGTTCGCAACCGGAAAAGTGCTGCGCCGTTTTGGCGTTCCGTTCACCTACATGACGAACTGCCGCCTGACCGATCCGGAATTTGAGCGCGGCATCAAGGATTTCCTCGCCGTATGTAATGTGGTAGATACCTTCCGTCACACCAGAATCCTTCAGATCGGACCGCGTCCGTTCGACTTCTGGTCCACCATGTGCAACGAGGGCGAGCTGCTGGAAAAATTCAACATCCAGCTTTCCCCGATTCCGCTTCCGGAACTGACTGCGGAGATGAAAAAAGTAAAAGCAGAGGGCAGCGAGGTAGAAAAAGTCGTTGCATACTGCAATACCAATATGTGTGTAAAGATCAAACCGGAAGAACTGGAAAATGTAGCAGCTCTGAAGGTTGCGATGAAAAATCTGGCTGCAAAATATTCCTGCAATGCCATCGCGATCCAGTGCTGGAACGCGCTGCAGGGGTGAGATCGGCATCATGCCGTGTGCGGCAAACTCCCTGCTGAACGAAGAGGGAATTCCGGTTGTCTGTGAGACCGATATCCATGGCGCCATCACCGCTCTGATGGTAGAGGCTGCCGGCAGAAACGATAAGAGAAGCTTCTTTGCCGACTGGACGGTGCGCCACCCGGACAACGAGAACGGCGAGCTGCTTCAGCACTGCGGACCGTGGCCGATTTCTGTTGCACAGGAAAAACCGACGATCGGTTATCCTCTGGCATTCAGCCATCCGGGCGCTGTAGAGGCACAGGCAAAATTAGGCGAAATGACACTGGCGCGTTTTGACGGAGACAACGGAGAGTACTCCCTGCTGCTTGGAAATGCAAAAGGTGTCAAGGGACCTTATACGAAGGGAACCTACGTATGGGTTGAGGTACAGAACCTGAAACGCCTCGAGGCAAAAATCGTGGAAGGACCGTACATCCACCACTGTGTCGGTATCCACGAGAACGTTGTGCCGGTTCTGTATGAAGCATGCAAATACATCGGTATTGCCCCGGATTTATATGATCCGATCGAGGAAGATGTCAAAGCATATTTAAGAGGAGAATGAAAATCATGAGTGAATACAAGGAATTGAGTTGTCTGGCGTATGATCTGCGGAAGAAAGTAGTGGAAATGGTAGTTTCCGGCAAGGGCGGCCACATCGGCGGTGACATGAGTGTCATTGATGTGCTTGTAGCGCTGTATTTTAAAGAGATGAACATCAGCCCTAAGAACATGGACGACCCGGACCGCGACCGTTTTGTAATGAGTAAAGGTCATTCCGTTGAGGCATATTATGCAGTACTTGCGGCAAAGGGATTCTTCCCGATGGAAGAGGTCATCGAAAAATTCTCCAAATTCGGCAGTCCGTACATCGGCCATCCGAACAATAAACTGCCGGGCATCGAGATGAATTCCGGTTCTCTCGGCCACGGACTTCCGGTCTGCGTGGGAATGGCGCTGGCAGGAAAAATGGATAAAAAAGATTATCGTGTCTACACCGTTATGGGTGACGGCGAGCTGGCAGAAGGCTCTGTCTGGGAGGGCGCAATGTCCGCAGGAAACTACAAGCTGGACAACCTCTGTGCGATCGTAGACCGCAACCGTCTGCAGATCTCCGGAAATACCGAGGATGTCATGAAACAGGACAGCCAGGAGGAGAGATGGGCAGCGTTCGGATGGAATGTTCTTTCCGTACCGGGCAACGATATGGACGCGCTCGTTCATGCGTTTGAGCTGGCGAAACACTGCAAGGGAAAACCGACGGTTATTATTGCAAACACAACGAAGGGCTGTGGTTCTTCCGTGATGGAAAATAAGGCGGAGTGGCATCATAAAGTGCCGACACCGGAGGAAGTAGAACAGATCATGAAGGATCTGGATGAGAGAAAGGAGGCACTGTCATGAATAAGATTCCAAACAGACAGGCCATTTGCGAGGTTTTAATGAAACATGCCGAAACGGATAAAGATATCGTGGTGCTCTGCAGCGATTCCAGAGGAAGTGCTTCCCTGACACCGTTTGCAAATGCGTATCCGGAGCAGTTTGTGGAGGTGGGTATCGCGGAGCAGGATCTGGTCAGCGTTTCTGCCGGTCTTGCAAAATGCGGCAAGAAAGCATTTGCGGCATCTCCGGCGTGCTTCCTCTCCACCAGAAGCTATGAGCAGGCGAAGATTGACTGTGCATACTCCAACACCAATGTAAAGCTGATCGGTATCAGCGGCGGTGTGAGCTACGGTGCGCTTGGCATGAGCCATCATTCTGCACAGGATATCGCAGCAATGGCAGCCATTCCGAATATGCGTGTGTATCTGCCAAGCGACCGTTTCCAGACAGCAAAACTGGTTGAGGCGCTCCTTACCGATGAAAAACCGGCTTATATCCGAGTGGGAAGAAATGCCGTTGCGGATATTTACAGCGAAGAAAATACCCCGTTTGAGATGGATAAGGCAACGGCTCTCTCGGAAGGCACCGATGTTTTACTGGTAGCCTGCGGTGAGATGGTCCGCCCGGCGCTCGATGCGGCTGCCATGCTGAAAGAAGAGGGAATCAGCGCAGGACTGCTCGATATGTACTGTGTGAAGCCGTTGGACAAAGAGGGTCTGGTAGAGGCTGCAAAGAAGGCAAAAGTTGTCATTTCGATCGAAGAGCACGCTCCATTCGGCGGTCTTGGATCGATGGTGAGCCAGGTGGTCGGTGCGGAGTGCCCGCGCAAAGTCGTTCCTATGTCTCTGCCGGATGCGCCGGTGATCACGGGAACTTCCAAAGAAGTATTTGACTATTATGGACTGAATGCCGAGGGCATTGCAAAAAAAGCGAAAGAATTACTGGCTTAACCAGAAATGGAATCAGCGGTGAATGTGATAGCCCGCAGGGAACTGTAAACTGCCGCAGGTCTGCGTATGCCATGTTCCTGCGTGCCCGGGCGGAAGAAAATCCGGGAACGCAGGAACTTTTTCTATATAATCAGGAACAAATCGTTCTGCGGAAGATGTTGGAATGTGTGGTAATCGCCAAAGATCTTGCCTATAGGGGCAGGGTGAATGCTGCGACAATAGAAAATGACGCATGGTGTGTTGAAAAACAGGGTGTATTCAGCGTTATTCGAGATGGGGATCTGGATATTTATAAAATTTTAGGAATGGAGCTGGAAAAATGGAGAAAAGGTATATCATCGGAATTGACCAGAGCACGCAGGGAACGAAAGCGCTGCTCTTTGACGAGGAGGGACATTTACTCCGCCGTACCGACTTGCCGCACCGGCAGATTGTCAATGAAAAGGGATGGGTGTCCCATGATCTGAATGAGATTTACCGGAATACTGTACAGACGGTAAAAACGCTGGTGGCAGAGTCCGGTGTTGCACCGGAAGAAATCGCCGGAATCGGCATCAGCAATCAGCGTGAGACGACGGCGATCTGGGACAAGGCGACCGGGGAACCGCTGGAAGAGGCAATTGTATGGCAGTGCGGCCGCGCAAGCGGCATTGCGCAGGAGATTGCGGAGCAGGGGCACGCAGAGGAGATCCGCGAGGCGACGGGTCTGCAGCTTTCGGCTTATTTTCCTGCTGCAAAGATGGCGTGGCTGCTTCGAAACGGCGGAGAAGAAAGACAGAAACGTGCTGCAGACGGGAAACTCTGCCTGGGTACGATTGACAGCTGGCTGGTTTACAAGCTGACGGGGGATCATGCATTTAAAACAGATTTTTCAAATGCGTCGAGAACGCAGTTGTTTAATCTGAAAACACTGGCATGGGATGAGAAGATCTGTGAGATGTTCGGGATTCCGGTCTGTGCGCTGGCCAGGGTGTGCGATTCCGATGCGGTGTATGGAACCACGACGATGGAAGGATTGTTTTCCGAGCCGGTTCCGATCTGCGGTGTATTAGGCGACTCTCATGCGGCTCTGTTCGGACAGGGCTGTTTAAAACCGGGCATGATCAAGGCGACGTACGGAACGGGTTCTTCGCTGATGATGAACATTGGAGACAAGCCGATTAAAAGCAGTCACGGCGTTGTGACATCTCTTGCGTGGGGAAGAGGCGGCAAGGTGGACTATGTGCTGGAAGGCAATCTGAACTACACCGGAGCTGTGATTACCTGGCTGAAGGATGACCTGAAGCTGATTTCTTCGGCAAAAGAGACGGAAGGACTGGCAGGGGAGGCAAATCCGGCAGACCGCACGTATCTGGTTCCGGCATTTACCGGGCTTGGCGCGCCGTACTGGGATGAGAAAGCAACGGCATCGATCAGCGGAATTACCCGCACCACAGGAAAAGCCGAGGTGGTAAAAGCGGCACTCGATTGCATTGCCTACCAGATCACCGACCTTGTCCGTGCGATGGAGCAGGATACCGGCATGCGGATCGAGGAACTCCGTGTAGACGGCGGCCCGACACGAAACGGATATCTGATGCAGTTCCAGAGTGATATTACGAATAAACGCGTAAATATTCCGGACGCGGAGGAGCTTTCCGGCATCGGGGCGGCTTATATGGCCGGTATTTCAGCCGGGGTCTACGATCTGGAAAAACTCGCGGGAAATATGAAACGAAGTGTGTATGAGCCGAAGATGGACGATGAAATCCGGGAGAAAAAGTATGCCGGATGGAAAGCGGCGGTCGACGGGGTATTAAGTAAATAGGGGACGGACGGTGTAAAAGGCCTCCCGCCCCACAGAGCACAAATCCCCGGACAGGCACTGGTTTCGGAGGGCAAGAGGCTCTGTGGCGGCGGGAGATTTTTGCGCCTGACGGTGGGATGACGAAGGGGGGACGCGGGCATTACTGTGCACTCGGCAAATACGCGTTTGTGATAAGAAAACGAAGACGCATACGTGCGTGATTGAGAAATTTGAAAAATAAAATAATCTACAAACAAAAAGGAACGATTTGGATAGAACGTTCCTTTTTTGCATATAGAGAATAAATTGTACAGAAATAAAAGGCGCTGTATAAACAGCGCGTAATGCTGATAGAATGCGAGAAAACAGCAAGAAAAAGAGGATTAAACTTGTAGTTCAATGAAGAAAAAAATAGATGTGGTATAGTATCAAGAAAAAGGGATTTCGCATGAAGGAAAGTTCAATAGAAGATGTATTAGAGCGTGTCTGAAAAATCATTTCCACAAACTGGGACTCGCAGCTTGCGAAAAAGCCTTTTTCAGACACGCTCTAGAGTGTACATTATGCAAAAAAAGGAGGGACAAGAGTTTGTCCGGTAAAAAACAGGAAGTATGGTAAGATAAGCTGGTAATGGAGAACGTATGCAGATTCGTATGGATGAAAAAGGGAGGATTCTGTTTATGGCTACTTACGTTATTTCTGATATTCACGGTGAGTATGAGAGATTCATGGAGCTGCTGGAAGAAATCGAGTTGAAAGATACAGATACGCTCTATGTTCTGGGTGATGTTTTAGACCGGGGTGAGCATCCGATTAAGGTGATATTGAAACTGATGGAAATGCCGAATGCGTTCTGTATCGTGGGGAACCATGAGGTGATGGCGCTGGAATGTCTGCGGTTTCTCTGTCAGGAAATCACAGATCTTGCCATTGAGGAAGTGGATGCTGAACTGCTGGACAATCTTGTTCTCTGGAAGTATAACGGCGGTGATGCTACGATCCGGGAATTTCGGGCGCTGGATCCCGAGATGCGGGAGGAAGTACTGAATTTTCTGGAGGATTTCAGTCTGTATGAGGAGCTTACAGTGGGAGAAAAACAGTATCTGCTGGTGCATGGAGGGCTGGGTGGATTCACACCGGAAAAGAGGATCGAGGAATATTCCCTGCACGATCTTGTATGGACCAGACCAGATTATCAGAAGGAATACTTTGCGGATACAAATCTGGTAACAGGGCATACGCCGACGCAGACGATTCCTGACAATGACAATCCCGGGTATATTTATAAAAAATATCACCACATTGCGATCGACTGCGGCGCATGCTTCCCGGGAGGGCGGCTGGCAGCAATCTGTCTGGAAACGGGGGAAGAGTTTTACAGTTCGGACAACAATGGGTGAAAGATTTTAGACGTTCCATGATGCCAGCATCAGAAGACCGGGATCCGGAACCAGCAGAACAAGCGGGAAGATTTTTGAAACAGGACATGCCAAAACACAAGCAGGAAAGCCGTTTTGGAAAAAATGAGCGGATAACGAAAGCTTTGAAGATTGCAGGAGCAGACATGAAAGCTGCGAAAGAAAAGGAGATTTTGGATGCACTATATTATTACCGATATACATAACGACAGCTGGCGGTTCATGAAATTGCTGGAAAAAAATTGATCTCAAAGAGGACGATCACCTGTATCTGCTTGGTGATTTGTTTGACCGCTGCATGGATCATCCAGACCCGGCGGGCGTGTATTTTCAGGTATTGAAGCTGGGGAAAAAATGTACTGTGATCCGCGGCAACCACGATCATTGGCTTGCCAATTATATTTTCCGCTATTACGGGATGGATGAGAGAGACCGCGCCCTCCTGCAGCCGTATCCGTACAATTCCTTCCATCTTTTACAGGAACGCCTGACGGAAGTTGATTTAAAGCAGCTCGCAGAGCGCATCCTTTCCTGGCCGGTACAGGTGGAAATCGAGGTAGACAGTCAGCCGTATCTGCTTGCCCATGCCTGTACGGCAGAACCGGGAAAATGGAAACTGGACAACTATTATCTGATGGGGGATTTGTGGTACAAGGTTTTTCTTCATGAGGGAGTGCATGGATATATTTCCGTCTGCGGCCATCAGAACATGGGAAATGGATCCATCTGGAAGAATAAAAAAGAAAACGTCTATCTGTGTGACTGCGGCTGCGGCTTTGAGAATGGAAGACTGGGATGCCTTTGCCTGGAAACGAAGGAAACTTTCTACGTATAAACAAACAGAGGAAAAGCAATGAAGCGATATATGATGTCGGATATTCACGGATTTCTGGAGGCATTCGAGGCAGCTCTGAAAAAAACAGATCTTTCGGGGAAAAACCAGCTGATTCTGTTGGGCGATTACATAGATTATGGGCCAGATGGCCGGGCGGTGCTGGAAAAAGTCAGGGCATTGCAGGAAAAATATGGTTCGGAAAAAGTCATTGCCCTGATGGGAAAATCATGAAAAAGCACTGCTGGACTGGCTGGAAGAATATGCGGATGTCAACCGGCATATCGGCAGTGTGGAGCAATATCGCAGCCGGGAATGGCTGGCATCGGATGCAGATGGAGACTATGAAACGCTGCACAGCTTTCTGAAAGAAAAACATTTTCAAGAGTTTCTGGAAAAAGAAGCACACCTCTCAGAGGATTCCAGAAATGCAGAAGCAGTACGGCTGATGTTCGAAGATGCGGGGGATCTGATCACCTGGATGCGTCATTTTCCTTACTTTTATGAAACAGAACGCAAGATTCTGGTGCACGCCGGAATTGCCGAATGGGGCGGTAAAGACTGGCTGTGCGTGACCAGCAGGGAGCTGATGGTGGGGAAAAGAACGGTAAGCCGCGGAGCATTCCATAAGGATGTGATTGCAGGCCACATTTCCACGGCAAAAATCAGCGGAAACAGGACATATGACGGTATCTGGCACGACGGTCAGAGCCACTATTATCTCGATGGAACCACCTGGCGGAGCGGAAAAATTCCGGTGCTGGAATATGACAGTGAAACTGAAAAATACAGAGAAATATGGTGAGACACGTTGTAATGCAGCACAGTAAGATAACGGCAGGGCAGAAAAAATGATTTAGTCAAATCAAGCAAGTGGTAAAGTGGATTGCGAATATCCGCCTTGAAAAGATACAGGATCGAAACAGAAGGGAGTACATCAGATGCATTTACCAATCAGTGTGACACAGGATGAATTATTAGAAGTATTGCTTCAAGTTGCGCCGGTGCGGCCGGTTTTTATCTGGGGTGCACCTGGCATCGGAAAATCCGCGTTAGTGGAAAAATTCGCAGATGAAGTCGGCCTGCCGTGTGTGTCGCTCCTTGGAAGCCAGCTCGCGCCAGAGGATATCATCGGCATTCCGCAGATCCGGGGCGAGACCTCGGAATTCCTTCCGCCGAAGATGATCGCCAGAAAAGAGCCGTATGTCCTGTTTCTGGACGAACTCAACGCCTGTACGCAGGAAGTGCAGAAAGCCTTCTATTCCCTGATCCATGAGCGGCGGATCGGAGAATACCATCTTCCGGAGGGAAGCATTGTGATCGGAGCAGGAAACCGTGCCGAGGACAGCGCGATCGTAAAAACGATGTCGTCCGCCCTTTTAAACCGTATGTTCCATGTGCAGCTGAAAGCGGATGCAGGACAGTGGATCAAGTGGGCGCAGGCAGAAGGACTCCATCCGTGGGTCATTGACTATATCATTCAGCGGCCGGATCACCTCTTTTCCGAACCGCCGAAAACCGAAGAACCGTTTTCCACCCCGCGTTCCTGGCACATGCTGAGCGATGCGTTGAAGGAATACCGGGCCGGGGAGCAGGATATTTCGCAGGAAACATTAAAAATGATGGCGTACGCCTGCCTCTTGGAACAGCATGCGGGGATGTTTCTTGCTTACACAAAAACACTGCGCAACACACATCTCCTGGATGACATTATCGCGCAGAAAGCAAAATGGCCGGACAAGCCGGAAAACCGGGATGTGCTGTATTTTCTCGCACAGTCCTTCCGCGCCAGACTGCTTGCAGAACTGCCGAAAAGCAAACAGGGAATTTCCGGCGGCATGCTTTCCTTTGCGTACCGCGCCAAGGGCATGATCAAAGAACTCGCAGTCATCAATTTCGAAATCGCCCAGATGACCGTCGCAGCTGATGGAGCGGAGGCACTGCCGGACTGGTTTATGATGGAAATCATCCGTGATCTGCCGCGGCTCGTCGGATGAAAAAAGGAAGGAGAAAAGGATGCCATACGTTCGAAGCAGGTATTACCGCGAAGAAGAAAAGCCGGCCGGGTACCGCAGAGTGGAGGCCGGCTTTGGTTTGCTGGAAAAAAATACACTGTTTCATCAACTGGATGGGTACATCACTGCAAAGCCCTCCCATCTGAATGCAAAAGGAAGTCTGGCCTGTGTTACGAAAGATGGAAATATCTACGTCAACATGCGGGCGAACCTGTCGCCGGAACAATGGTGCTATGTGATGGCACACAACCTTCTGCACCTGGCGTTCGGCCACTTTGACAAAGCGAGCATCCCTTCCGACTGCGAATTTGTTCCGGCACTCTGGAACAAAGCCTGTGATATCTACATTACCAGATTCCTTTATGACATCCGCCTCGGCGAGCCGATCTGCGCAGATCCGGCGGAAGCATATCCGATCAAACTGAACAGCGAGCAGAAAATTTATGAATATCTGTTGAAGCACCAGGATAATGGTGCGCAGATCTGCGGGACAAACTCTGAAAAATTAAAGGATATGATCGGGGTAGAACGGCCGATCGTTTATAAAAAGGGAGAAAGAAATGCATATGCTGAAAAATTTTCCTATGCAGTTACTCATTCCATCAAATCTGCACTCTGCGATGCGGGAGGATACGATCTTAAAACGAAAAAGAATACCGTCATTTCCAGAGCAGCAGAATGGTTCCTGTCCCATTATCCGCTGCTCGGAGGTCTTGCAGCTACATTTAAAATTGTGGAGGACATTGAACTGTGCCATCGGTATGAAATCCACATTGCCGCGGTTGACGCAGAGCAGGGAATCATTTATGCCAATCCGTCGTGCGGATTTTCGGAGGAAGAGTGGATTTTTGTTCTCGCGCATGAATATCTCCATGCCGGACTGCAGCACCAGAAACGGTGCAATGGGCGTGACTTCTTTTGTGGAACATCGCCTGCGACTACGTCATCAACGACTGGCTGCACGAAATGGAGATCGGCAGAATGCCGCCGGATGGGCTGTTGTATGATGAAACACTTCACAACAAATCGGCAGAAAGTATCTATGATCTGATCGTGAAAGAGATCCGAAAGTACAAAAAACTAAACACCTTCCGGGGCTTTGGCAGAGGTGATATGTTTAACGGAAACAGACCGCATTTTACTGGAAGAGAAAACGGGGTCAGCCTGGATGAACTGTTGAAAAACGCACTGCGGGAGGGATTGGATTATCATCAGGAGCACAATCGTGGTTTCCTGCCGGCCGGGCTGGTACAGGAAATCAGGGCGCTTGCGATGCCGGTCATTCCCTGGGATGCCGCGCTGGCGAAGTGGTTTGACGTACAGTTTCCACCGCTGGAAAAACACCGCACCTATGCGCGGCCGAGCAGACGGCAGGGTGCCACGCCGGATATTCCAAGGCCAGGATATGCGTATTACGAGCAGGATCTGGAGAGCCGGACATTCGGTGTGGTCGTAGACACGTCCGGTTCCATGAGTGCAAAACAGATCGGTATGGCACTCGGCTCCATCGCCAGCTATGCCGCGGCGAAAGATGTTCCGTTCGTGAGAATCATTTTCTGTGATGCCAAAGCGACGGATGCGGGATATCTGGCACCGGAAGATATTGCCGGACGGGTAAAAGTCACGGGACGAGGAGGAACCATACTGCAGCCGGGCGTGGATTGTCTGGAACAGGCGAACGATTTTCCAAAGGACGGGCCGATTCTGATTATTACGGACGGGGAGATTGAGAATGACCTGAAGGTAAGACGAGAGCATGCATTTCTGCTTCCGAGAGGAAATCGGCTGCCGTTCCGGGCACGGGGAGAAGTGTTTTATTTTCGGGAATAGTGCGGCGTAGTCTGTGTCTCTGCAAGAAACGATAGCAGCGGCAGAGAAAGCGGATAGAATTTGCGGATGATGTTTTGCGATACTTTAGAGAACAGAAACAGAGAAAACGAGAGGAGACGCTGAGAATGAGCATTGTCATTACAGGCGATACCCATGGCACCTTTGATATTGGAAAAGTTGTACGCTATTTTAACGAGCACGAAGACGAGTACACCCAGGATGACTATCTGATCATCTGCGGAGATGTCGGAATCTGCGGCTTTTCTGCAGCATACGAGGCGAATACGAGAGCCGTTTTCCGAAGTCTGCCGGTGACGACACTGTTTATCGACGGAAATCATGAGAACTTCGAACAGCTGAACTCCTACGCCGTGGAGCAGTGGAACGGCGGAAAGGTGCATATCATTGAGGACAATATGATCCATCTGATGCGCGGCCAGATCTTTACGATTGACGGGCTGAAATTCTTTACCTTCGGAGGTGCTTACAGCATCGACAAAATGTCCCGCGCGGAGGGAATTTCGTGGTTCCCGGAAGAAATTCCGTCACGGGAAGAGTACGAAGAAGGATGGAAAAATCTGGAAAAAGAAGATTTCCAGGTGGACTACATACTGACCCATACAGCCCCAAGAGATGTGGCCGCGGCAATGGGGTATGGAGAGCTGTCTGACGATGAGGTGGAACTCCGCCAGTACCTGCAGCGCGTGGCGGATGAGACAGAATTTCAGAAATGGTATTTCGGACACTTTCATGAAGATGCGGAAGTGGAAGAGGTGTTTGTGTGTCTGTATGATGAGATCGCAGAGTTGGAATAGGCCAAGATTTTGTCCGGAAAAAAATAAGAAGCGTGATAAGATAAAATAGAAGCAGAGAACAGCCAGAAAATGCACGTCGAACCATAAAAAATCTGCTTCAAAAAAGTTAATTGTTTTCTTCTGACGGGGCATCCATATGATCTAATGCATACTCACACGCCTGAATCACAAAACTGGAAAAGGTAATGTCCTGGTCAGAATTGGAAATTGCCTGCTCGATCTGATCGATTAGGTGGATGGGGAAACGGATGGTTTTGTTCTCTGTTTCCTTGCGGTTGCCTTTTAACTGAAATGCCATATCAAACTCCATTCCGCCGTCTGCGGCCAAAGGATACAGACCACAGGCGGCATAAAACATAACAACGGTGTTTCAAAAAAGGGTTCGACAATAAAAAGAGATTTTTCGGATCTGGGAAATCGGAAAAATCAAAAAAGCTGTTTGGGAGACAGCTTTATGAAGTGCACCTTTTTCTGGCTGTTTTCTGATTTTTAAGATAACTGGAACGTCCAGCCTGTTTCATTGTATTGCATAAACGGATCGAAATAAGCATTGCGAAATGCATTATGAAATGTATTGCAAACAACAAGAGAATGTATTACACTAGAAGAAAAGACAGTAAACTACAAAACAAATGAAATGGGAGGAGGAGAAATGAGGGAGGTTAAGAAAATGAAAAAAGACAGAATAAAATCCATGCTGGATATTCAGAAATGGAAACAGGCGTCAATGGAAGATCTGGCAAATAATATTCCGGTTGTAATGATGGTAGCTGCAATGATTGCTGGTGTGATTGCGTATCTTGTGTATATTGTAAATGGTGGATATCCGGCGCAGATTGCTGCGATAAAGGATATGGTTTTATAAGTACGGATACGTTTACAGCAGGAACAACAGGTCTTGCTTTTGGCGGTATTGCAGGAAGTGTTATTTTATTACTGCTGGCTGCGGAACTTGTAGTTCTGTCACTTGATTATTGCGGAATTTGTAAAGGCTGGAAAAAAAAACAGCGCTTATCGCCTCGGGCGTACTGATTCTGGTGCAGATTGCGGCAGCGTTTGTTCTTTTATGGATTCGCATAGGAAGAGTCACGGTGGAGCCGAATGCAGTTCGCGCGCTGATTTTCAATTTCCCGGAAGTTATTATGTATGTAAAGCCCGTTGGAATTACGTATACGATTCTTACGGTGGGAGCGCTGCTTGTCTTTTTTGGATTGCTTTTGGCGGAAGCAGGAAGCCGTGGAATGGTTATTCTTACAGCAGAAGCAATGATATTTGCCAAGATTGTGGTTCCGCTTGTTGTCTGGATTCTGGAAAATATTCTCGCGTTATGGTGCTGCTGTAATTGGCTGTATTTTCTGTTTTTGTTAG
>ENA-OQJT01000278-OQJT01000278.1-human-gut-metagenome-genome-assembly--contig:-NODE-278-length-13233-cov-1.095300_pt1 | contig 13233 bp, 9 predicted proteins | sample MGYA00242612_ERZ504779 | MGnify/ENA primary metagenome ERZ504779 (study PRJEB26092, sample SAMD00036366) | human gut metagenome | host: Homo sapiens | study: EMG produced TPA metagenomics assembly of...
AGCAGAAAGTGCGGTATTACAGCGCGGTTCGCGATGCGATTAAAAAATGGGGATGAAATGCCGTCGTGGGATTCCTGCGGCTGTGAGGAGAAGGCGCAGTAGATATCTCTCCAGGCTTTTCCGCCGCAGACACACACAAGTTTCAAAAGAGCAGGTAAGAAAAGGGACCAACATCCACTTTTCTTACCTGCTCTTCTTATTTTTTCTATCACCTTTTCCCTTCATACCCGGAATTTTTTCTGCATTTCCCGCATAAAATCTTTTCCGCGGAAAAAAACAGCCCGATCAGATACAGCACACTAAGGCCCACGCAGATCACGGACGGCCAGGTAATGCGGACAGTTCCCGTCAGCCACAAAATCGCCGGAACGAATTCCTGCTGCTCCGGACTGCATCAGATAAAAAAGATATTCACTGACCTCCATTTTGTACGCTCTTGCCAGAATCTGCATCGTCGCGCCATTCATAAGAACGGCGAGCGGAATTGCGAAATCGACAGACCAGCCGATCCAGCCCGTCGCATAATCCCACAGAATCGCACCGATCATAATAAAGATCAATTGCCACATACTGTTTTTGAGTGGATTTTTCCGTTTCTGATATCCCACCCGGATCAGAAGCCAGGCGCAGAACACACCCGCTGTCGCATAACCTGCCCACCACATCTGCGGCGTTGCAAGGAAATTCATCATCCAGCAGAGTACGACAGCCGCGATGCAGGTGAAAGAAAAAAATTTTCAATCCCAGTTTGGCCGTCCCGTGCGGCTGTTCTTTCTGTCCCGGAAAATCATTTTCCTCCTGTTCACAGGCGATGCCCTCTTTCTGCAGCAGATGCATCAGGTTCCGTTCAATATTGGAATCAGCGATTTTAGATGTGATTCCAAGCACCATGCTGTCACCGTAGGAACAGGAACACATCTGTACTTTGTCGGTGCTGGTGAAAAATCCGAACCGCTCAATATATGTTTCATACTCCGGCGGCATCTGAATCCGGCCGATATTGGAATAGACGGTCGTAATGCTTCGTCCGCCGAGCGTCGTGCCCGCCATCAGCGCCAGATTTTTGATTTCCAGCGGCACGGCGCGCAGCACCGGATTCCGCTCAATCCGCACCAGATCGTTCATACGTGTGGAAATCTCCTGCTTCAGCGCCTCTTTCTGCATCGCGGCTCCCGTGATCTGCAGGGCATCCTCAAACGATGCCTCCGGCCCAAGATCACAGGCAATCTCGATCCAGCTCCAGAAATTCGTCATCGATGCGGATGGGAAAAAGTTACGCAAGTTGGCTGGAACCATCAGAGAAACCGGCTTTTTCAGCCTGCTTTTCGGGATTTCTTCATATACCGCATATACCAGCGCCGCCGCAAGGTACGCCGTCACCGACACGCCATGTGCTTTTGCGCACTTATGAACTGCTTCCGCGGAAAGCAGAATCTCAGTAATTTCCATCTCCTCCTGCTCCAGATACTCGCCTTTGATCTGGTATGCCGGGCGGCTTTTTTCTTTTTCATTTTTCTTTCCGGTGTAATACTGGGAAAAGCTGTCCTCCTCGAAATCTGTCTCTGTCAGCATGTCTTCGCTGACCTTTGAAAAGATTTCCTCGGGATGACACAAGATCAGATAATTGCTCACCAGTTCTTTCAGAAACAGCATCGCACCGGTGCCGTCTGTCAGGGCATGGAATACTTCGAAATTGATTCGGGTTTTATAGTAAGAAACCTGGAAAAGAAGCGTTTTGTGGTCGGGTACGTAAATCTCACTGCACGGCGGACGCTTTTCCTCTTCTACTTTTGCTGGCAGATCGCGCTGCTCCAGATAAAACCAGAAAAGACCTTTCCGCAGTACCATGGAAAACACCGGATAATGCTCCATTGTCTGCTCCAGCGCTTTCTGCAGCAGATCCGCCTGGATGTCCTCTTTCAGCTGGCAGTAAAACCGGAAGACTCTCGTATCCTTTTTTCCGGTGGCCGCCGGAAATGCCTGTGCCGCGTTGTCCAGCTTTCTCCAGCGCGAAGAATGTTCTTTCTTCATTTTCTATGCCTCCTTACGCCTTCCCGTGTGTCAATTGTTTCTTCACTGCTGCTATGTTTTCCAGTTCTTCGTCTGCATTTTTCTGCTGTTTTTCTTTCCTTAAAAATGCATTCATATACTGAAAACTTTCCTGCACATATAGGTGTTCAATGCCAAGCGCAAAATAGCCGTGCAATGCGCCCTTGATCCGATGATGTTCAACCAGATTGCCAGCCCTTTTCAGCTTTTTCGCATAATCCTCGCCCTCATCGCGCAGCGGATCGTACTGCGCCGTCAGTACCAGCGTGTCCGGCAGTCCCTGCAGATTTTCTGCCAGTACCGGTGCAAAGTACGGATTTTTGCGGTCTTCTTCGGTCCGCTGATACAGAATTACATAATCTTCCATTTTGACACTGGTCAGAAGGTATCCGGTTCCATTGGTTTTCACGGATTTGTACGGTGATTTCTCTGTGTAACAGGAATTCACCGCCGGATAAATCAAAATCTGTTTCCCCGGCAGCAGTTCTTTTTTGTCCCTCGCCATCAGGCAGACCGCAGCCGCAAGATTTCCTCCTGCGCTGTCGCCCATGATCGTGACATTTTCCGGCGTTACCTCCGGCAGAATCTCCCCGCGCAGCATTGCCTGGGCGGCGGCGTAGCAGTCTTCTAAGCCTGTCGGGAAACGATGCTCCGGTGCAAGACGGTATTCTACCGATACAACAATCTGCCCCGTCGACTGCGCCATGCGTGCGCAGACACGGTCGTATGTCTCCACACTCTCGGTTGTCCAGCCGCCGCCATGGAAGAACAGAATCGCTTCTTTTGCACCATGCTCCTCCATTTTTTCATCCGGGAAGAACAGCCGAATCGGAACCTTGTAGTCCCCATTATATATTTCCATATCCAATTTTCGCAGAAAAATACGGATCGGATCCAGCTTCTTGATATCGGCAAGCCGACGGGCGGATTCTACTTCAATTCCGCCGTAGGACAATACATTTAAAATGGCTTTGACTGCTTTTTTCATTCACTCTCTCCTCTGTTGCTATTTTTCTGCTTCTGTTTTTCGTCTAGTTGCAATGTACTGCTTCAAAAATTCATACATCTGCTCATCGGTCGGTGGGCAGCCTTTCAGATTGTATTTAAACCCGGAAGTACAACTTCCCACACCAAGCGACCCGCTCTTTCCCCGGTATCCCTGCCCGATGCAGATTTTTTCGTGGAGTTCTGGCAGCAGTCCTTCCTCTTTCAGCCGGTCAAGCGCCGGGATCAGATAGCCGTAGCAGGCACTGCAGGACTCAACTTCCTCTACGGCATCCTGCAGTTCCACGATCTTCCGTTTTTCCGGAATCACTCTTTTTTCACCAATTTCGCCAATTTGGCGGATTGAAAGCCGTGTGAGATCAGCGCTGCCCACGCCCAACTCTTCTGCCATTTTGACATACGGGACATCTTCTGGCTTATAATGCAGTTCCGCGCAGACATATGCATCGATCAACACCGGATCTAACCCAGCGAAAAGGCGATTCATAATAAACGGATTACCGCCATCCTCAAAGTCAAGGTCTCCGCAGATATTATCCACCAAAATAAAATCCTGATGAATCCCAAGCCCCAGATGCGCAATTGGCCGATGAAGTCCCATGGCATGAAAATGACGTTTTTCTTTATTCGGCAAGAGACCTTTCATGTTTTTCAGTGCGCAGGTAATTTTAGTCTGGCAATGGCCTTTCATGACCGGGACATTGATCATAAAATCCACCTTTTTCGCACATTCGCAAATCTGAAGTTCCATATCACCACACTGCACCGGCATGCTTTTTTCCTTCTGCGCATCGATAAGCGGAACGCCGTACTGTTCCGAAAGCATACGGTATCCACAGACCTCAAACGATTCCTCTGTCTTATCCCCGACCCAGGAACCTTCCATGATTTGAAGGTTAGTAAATCCATTTTCCTGAAGATATTCGATGATCCCCGCAACCACCTCCGGATGTGTCGTCCCTCCAAACTCCGCCGGGACAGGTGCTACCAGATTTGGCTTAATACCGATGAGACTGACCTTCGAAGGAATGAGCGTAGCTAAGGCACATTTGTTCAAAAGCTGTTTTGTCATTTCTTTATATTCCATTCCCTGTATCTGGATAATTTCGTTTTTATTCATTTGGTATTGCGGCCCCTTTATTCTGATTTGATTTTTTCTGACATTCGATATTCTTTAGTATATAATAGTTACTGCTTTCTTTCAACTCATCCAAAAACAAAATCATTTCCTGTGAACTGTAACCATTCCCGTCAGCTCCAGCTTCATAGAAAATTAAGCACTGTATGCTTGTAAGATTTCCAATCGCATTGTATAATAAATGGAAAACGGTACACAGAAAAAGTACCTCATCAGAAAGGAACTGTCATGAGTTTTGAAGATGATTTAAAGGATGTCGGCGACAGTATTGGAAAGCTTGTGGATAATGCTGTAAATTCTCAGGATTTTCAGGAATTAAACCGGAAGATTTCAGACACCATCAACCAGTTTGTCTACCCAAACCGGAAGGGACCATTCCGTGCAAATGGCACACAGGAGCCGTCCCGCGGCTATTCCGCAGATACTTCCTACAGCAGCCAGCATTCTTCCCATAATAATACAGCGCAGCAGACCGGACCGCATCACTATTCCTACGGGCCGGGAGGCACGATGCCGGGTAAGAGCGCGAACCCGGTTCCCAAACCTTCCCATACCTGGCAGACCCCGCAGAATACGGAATGGAACAGCCGCATACAGGAACGTCGTGTACTGCGCGAGCGCTTTATGCCATCCACCGATCTTGCACTTGTCGGCGGATTTCAGACGGCCGCCGGCTGGGGTGTCACCGGACTGTTCGGCTGCTGCACAGCGCTTAGTCTCTATTCCTTATTTGCAGGTCCAGACAACAGCGCGCTGATTCCTTCTCTTATTTTTGCCGCATTTACCATCGGCGGCGGCATTCTTCTGAAAAAGGGAAGTAAAAACCGGCGTCTGGTCCGCCATTTCCGCCAGATCTGTACGCTGATCGGCACAAAGGAATATATTTCCACGAAAGAACTCTGCGACAGTATGCACTGTGAGAAAGGTGAGCTTCTGACCGATATTACGACCATGATTGATAAATCCATGCTGCGCCAGGGCCACCTCGACGAGAATGGTACCTGTCTGATGGTGACAAATGACTGCTACGACCAGTACCGCGCAATGCTCGCCAGCCAGAAGGAACAGCAGATTGCTGAGCAGAAAGCACGTGAACAGCTGGAGGCCTCCGGTGTAACGCCGGAATACCAGCAGATGCTGGAAGAATGTGAATCGTATATTCAGAAGATCCATCAGTGCAACCTGGATCTGCCGGGTGAAGTCATCACAGCCAAGCTGAGTCGTCTCGAAACGGTTGTTACCCGGATTCTCGAGGAGGCAAAAAAGCGCCCAAAAGAAGCCGCCGCCCTGCGGAAATTTATGGATTACTATATGCCGACAACCTGGAAGCTGCTCGACGCTTACCGTTCCTTTGAGAACGAACCAATTCAAAGCGACAATATCCTCCGAACCAAGAAGGAAATCGAGGACACACTGGATACCATCAATGCCGCATTCGAAAAGCTGCTTGATGATCTGTTCCAGACAACGGCATGGGATATTTCTTCTGATATCTCTGTTCTGCAGACGATGCTGGCGCAGGAGGGACTGACAAATCAGGCAGGTCCTTCAACGCAGGATATTGAGCCGCTTCACATGTAACTATTCAAAGCTATACAATTGAAATCAAATCACCGGTTACGTTTCCGTACCGAAGAAAAGGAGAATAGAAAACATGAATGATTTTGTAAAGGACACCACTGAAATTCCAAGCTTAAGTTTCGGCACTCCGGAGCCGGAACCGGAACTTCCGGTACAGCAGCCGGAAGAAAAGAAAGAGGTCATGGATGATTCTGTTCTGTCCGACGAACAGAAAGCCATGGTGGATGCCTTTGTTTCCCAGATTGATCTTGCCAATACAAACGGCATTCTGCAGTACGGTGCCGGTGCACAGAAGAAAATGGCAGACTTTTCCGAGAAAACGCTGGAGAACGTCAGAAGCAAAGATCTCGGGGAAATCGGCGATCTGCTCACCTCTGTTGTGACAGAGCTGAAAACGTTTGACGCAGAAGAAGAAAAGGGACCATTCTCTTTCTTTAAGAAAAGCACGAACAAAATCAATGCAATGAAAGCGAAGTATGACAAGGCAGAGGTGAATGTCAATAAAATCTGTGACGTGCTCGACGGCCACCAGCGGCAGCTTCTGAAAGACATTGCCATTCTGGATCAGATGTATGCACAGAACCTGAATTATTTTAAAGAGCTGACCATGTACATTCTCGCAGGAAAGAAAAAGCTGGAGCTGGTACGTTCCACAGAACTCCGTGATCTGCAGAATAAAGCGCAGATGACCGGAAAGGCCGAAGATGCACAGGCTGCCAAGGATCTCGAAGATCTCTGCAACCGATTTGAGAAGAAACTGTATGATCTGGAACTGACCCGTATGGTTTCGATCCAGACAGCGCCGCAGATCCGCATGATTCAGAACAGCGATTCTGTAATGGCCGAAAAGATCCAATCCACACTCGTCAACACCATTCCGCTCTGGAAAAACCAGATGATCATTGCACTCGGCGTTCATCACTCGACTGAGGCTGCCAAAGCACAGCGCCAGGTTTCGGATATGACAAATGAGCTTCTGAAAAGAATGCGGAGAATCTGAAGATGGCAACGATCGAGACTGCAAAAGAATCTGAGCGCGGTATCATCGATATGGAAACCTAAAACAGACGAACCAGAGCCTGATCTCTACCCTCGATGAAGTGATGAAGATTCAGGAGGACGGCCGCCAGAAACGTGCCGCCGCTGAAGTTGAGCTGGTACAGCTCGAAAATGATATTAAGAAAAAAATGCTGGAGCTTTCTGCAGGCGGACAGCACTGATACTTTTTGTATCCTATATGAAAAAAAACGGAGAAACCGCTTTTTCTGTGGTTTCTCCGTTTTTTACGTCCTGTCTTACCCTTATCTCGGGCGTTCTGCCTTTTCATTCTTTCTTCGGTATTCCGTGAAATAAAATTCAATATCAAAGCAGGTCTGCTCATCGCCCTCTTCTACCATCTCCCAATCCGGTGATTCGTCAAGATCCTCAAAGAAGGTATCCGCCTGATACGTCATGTCAATTCGTGTGACGTATGCCGTATCACAGTATGGGAGAAGCTGACGGTAAATTTCTCCGCCGCCCGCAACATAAATATCGTCGTCCTCATACGGCTTTAACACTTCCATCAGCTCTTTGATACTGTGGACAACGGTTGCGCCGCGGACAGTCCATTCCGGATCGCGACTTAAGATAATATTCGTTCTGCCTTTTAAGGGCTGCCCTGCCGGGAGTGTAGCAAGTGTCTTTCTTCCCATCACGACAACGTGTCCCATCGTAGTTTCACGGAAGAATCGCAGATCAGACGGAATACTTACCAGCAGCCGTCCCTGATATCCCAGACCCCATTTGCGGTCCGCACTTAAAATTGCTTTCATTTTGTTTCCTCTTTCTGTGTTATTTTCTCATCCATACTGCCGGAACGGAACCCTTCCAGATCCATCGTCAGGTAAGAAAAGCCGAGCTTTTTCAGATATGCAATCATTTCTTCTCTCTTCTCAAGCACTTCCCCCATACGCTCCGGTGCGATTTCAAGACGCACCACATCGCCATGTACACGCAGGCGGAGATTCTCTTCCGCACCGAACAGCGTATGAAGCCATGCTTCGCCGTCCGCAATCCGATCCAGAACGTCATAGTTAATTTCTGCCCCGTAGGGAAGGCGTGTCGCCATACATGGAGTGGATGGACGGTGTGCTACGGAAACGCCGTACTTTGCAGCAAGTGCTTTTACCTCTGTTTTTGTCACATGACACGCTGCAAGCGGGCTGATGACACCATATTCTCTCAGCGCTTTTCGCCCCGGCCGGTAGACATGAAGGTCATCCTCATTTGTTCCGTCGAGTACCTGGGTGACACCGTGATCGCGGGCAAATTCCAGAAGTTTCCCAAATAGATAGTGCTTACAGAGATAGCAGCGGTTTTCCGGATTGTAACGGATTGCCTCCTGCTCCAGCTCATCAACAAAAAGGACCTCATGAACAGCGCCAACCTCCTTTGCTACTCTTGTCGCTGTCTCCAGGTCGCAGGGCGGATGCAGCCGTGTCTGAAAGGTTACTGCATAAACCTTTGTTCCATATTTTGCAGATGCATCCATGACAAGCTTCAGCAGCAGACTGCTGTCCACACCGCCGGAGAATGCCAGACAGAGATCCTGTTTTGCAATCTCGTCAAGTTGGGTAAGCAATGCTTTTTCCTTATTCTGCATATCTGTTTTCTGTTCTGTCCGGTTCTTTTTCTTTTCCTGTAATTCCATCGTATCTGTCTTCCTTTCCTGTAAAATGGCCGATGTCTTCTTATCAGAAAATCCATCGGCGGCACTGCTGCCCCGATGGATTTTCTCATACAGGTATTCCTGTTCTATTTTTTATCGATATGTCGGATCGCTTCCGAAGACACCGCCTGTCCAGGTATAACGGGTCGGGTTTGTCAGCGGATAATCCAGATTGTCGCCAATGCGGACCGTTGTTCCGCTGCTGACGTTATCATAAATCCATTTTGCATCGATTGCAGTCAGTCTGACACAACCATGTGACATCGGTGATCCCAGGGAATTGAAGTCTACGGCAGAGATCATATTCAGATCCGGTGTGCTGCTTGCTACGCCATGGAAGTAAACAGCGCCATAAATCTGTGATACATATGGTGCCCAGCACACATAATCTTCACCTCTCATTTGCTTCTTTTTCAACTGCCAGCCGATTTTATATGTTCCTGCTGCAGTGTAACTGATTGGATTTCCTACGGAGCAGATCATTGATTTGATCGGGGTATCGTAAGAACCGGTTGCACTGTTATAGCCGTAAATGGTGACACGTCCGCGGGTTCTGTCTACTGTGATGTATTTGGATGACGGATTGAAGATGCTTGTCACATCCTCCATCAGAGAACCGTCTGCTTTGCGGTAACGGCGGTATTTTCCGATGTACTCCCATCCTTCCGTGATTCTGCGTCCGGAAGCATCGAATTTGTACTGTTTTCCATTGATCGTAGCGGTGCAGTTCTGATATCTTCCGCCCCAGCTGCGGAAATAATACTGAGAACCGTTCAGTGTCAGCCACTGATCATGGTACATGCCGCCCCAGCTCTTGAAGTAGTACCAGTTCTTATCATGAAGAATCCACTCGTCATGTGCCATGCCGCCCCAGCTCTTCATGTAATAATAGTTACCGTCATGGTAAACCCAGCCGGTCAGCATTTTTCCATCTTTATCCAGATAATAATAATTTTTATCATAGAGGAACCAGCCTTTTTGCGTCCGTTTGGTTCCATCTGCATTAAACCAGTACCAGGTATCGCCGGACTTGCCCCATTCGTTTTTATACATACCACCCCAGCTCTTGAAGTAGTATTTTCCATCGAGCCATTCATTGGCAAGCATGGTTCCATCGGATTTCAGATAATACTTATTTCCTTTGTAGGTCAGCCAGCCGCTGGTATATTTCTTTCCATTTCCGTCAAAATAATACCATACATTGTTGACTTTTGCCCATGCGTTTTTGTAGGCCGCACCCCAGCTGCGGAAGTAATAGGTGTTATCCAGCCACTCATTAAAAGCCATTTTTCCATCGGCTTTCAGATAATAGCTGTTTCCATTGTAATCCAGCCAGGAATTCGTCAGCAGTTTTCCACTGTCTGCCGTCGTCCAGTACCAGATCGTCTGAGTTGCGGTTTTAATTTTTTTTCCAGCCAGTTGTGGTCGAAACGGTTCCGTCAGCTCCGACATAGTAATAATTGCCTTCATATTCAGCAACATCATTGACGCGCATACCGCCCCAGCTTCGGAAGAAGTACAAGGTTCCATTCAGATTCAGTGCATTGTCTTCCATATGGCCGTCTTCGTGGAGATAATATTTATTTCCATCGTAATTGAACCAGCCGGTTCGTACGCCGCCCCAGCTTCGGAAGCTGTACCATTTTCCATCAATTTCAGCCCAGCCGGATTTATTTTTCTGATTGCCGGTCTCCATCTCGAAGCTTCCGTCTTTCATGTCTCCGTTCGCATCAAAGGAACCTGGTTTCATATAGTAGGTTGCTGTATCTACCTTTTGCCAGCCGGAAAGGAGTTCTCCAGTTTCTGCATCTACCAGATACCAGGTAGAACCTACTGTCAGCCAGCTTACGGTACGGTCTTCCTGCTGATATACGGTGTGGTTTCCAAGAGATACGGTGCTGTCTGCATTCAGATAGTAGGTATGCGTTACCCCTTTTTCATCGACAACAGTCTGGAAACCTGCCTCTTTTACGCGGGTGCCGTCATCGCCAAACAGATATGTTTTATCTCCTACCTTCTGGGTCTTGCTCCAGATGGCATAGCCGTTTTCATCCGCATAGTAATCGTCTACGCTTCCATCATTAAATTCGAGTGTAACAAGTTCATTTCTTTTCAGTTCCGGTGCAAATACTTTTCCTTCACAGATACCCTGCTGCATCGAACCAAGTCCGTCTTTTGCAGGATCTTCCCCTTCTGTATCCAAGTAGTAGGTTCCGGTTTTTCCATCTTTATCCGTAAGTTCTACTTCACCGGTCAGCATGTAGCCGTTTTCATCAAACGCATAACCGACACCGTCGATTTCTATTGGTCCGGTAGCAGCTACCACCTTATTATTCTCATCCAGAACTCCGTACTGAAACTGTTTCTTTCCATCTCTTTCAACGCTGTTCCAGCCTTCCTTCAGATTACTTACTTCCGGAGCCGGAGTTGCGCTCGGCGTCGGTGTCTCGGAAGGGGTCTCAGTTGGTGTTACGGTTGGTGTTGCGGTCGGTGCTTCGGTCGGTGCTTCGGTTGGAGCCGGAGTCTCACTCGGTGTAACCTCTGGGGTCTCAGTTGGCGCCGGAGTCGGAGTCGTTTCTTCGTCTTCGGCCTGAGCTACAGTATCACTTTCCGAATTTACCGGTAATGGACTGGTTTCTGTAGAAGCTGCATATGCACCGGCTGGTGTAACACTTACCATGATGCCAAGTACGGCTGCGGCCAGAAACTTTCTTTTCATTCTTATTCATCCTCCCATTTTTTTACTCTTATACAATTTATAGCTTACTACATTTTTCCATCTATTTCAAGTTATCCGCCGGTAAAATACCTTACAAATTTCTTATGGTTTTTTCCGGTTTTTCGGGCAGAAAAAACCTCCCGGCTCCGGTTTTCTTGCCGGATACAGGAGGTTTTTCATTTGTTTCTTTTTTTATTCGTTTACGGTAGTAGATCCGTAGATTTCTGTCTGAAGTCTGGAAATGGTTGCCGAGAAATCCGGAACAAGCATCTCACCCTTGCTGGAGTACAGATCATCGTATGGTACACGGCTCTGTACAATCTCATAGGAGAGGATCGTCGGCAGCTCTCCGATCAATGTCATCAATGTAGACTGATCAATGTTATGGGTAACACTTGGAAGAATGGTATCCGCCAGTGCACTCAGTTCTGTTACGCTTGACGATTTCATTTTCTGCCATCATCTTGCTTAAAACCTCTCGCTGACGCTCCGTTCTCTGATAATCAGAATTTCCAACGTAACGGATTCTTGCATATGCAACTGCCTGATAGCCATCCACATGCTGCTCTCCGCCTGCTGTATACTGATGGGCGGAAGCCTCCACATTACGGAGTCTGCACATTTCATCAACATATTGGTTCGCTACACGGATTTCATCATCGCTCGGCGAAAGCTCGATTCCGCCGATATCATCGATAATGTCAATCATGGAATCGAAGTCAACACTTGCATAATTGTCAATCGGCAGTTTGTAGTTGTCCTCGATGGTTCGTACAACCAGCGGACCGCCGCCATATGCGCAGGCTGCATTCAGTTTTTTCACACCGACATCCGGGATATTTGCATACAGGTCACGCATAAAGGATGTCATGTGGATCTGTTTTGTATCTTTATTGATGGACATCAGAATCATGGAATCGGAGTTTCCATACCACGTTTTGTCACGACGGTCAACACCGATCAGCAGAATGTTGTACACGTTATTGTTGTTTGGAAGTTCAATGTCCTGTGTCTCATTTAAAATCTCAGACTGCAGGGCATCCGTCTCCTCATCAGTCAACCCGGTACTTTCGGTCTCAACCTCTGTGGATTTATTGATCGTGATTTTATCGTCGCTTACGTAGTTACTCTTGCTGTAATAGTGATTGATTACAGCATAGACACCGACGAGCACAACCAGTACAACTACGAGAAGGATGGTGAGCACATTAACCCAGCCGAATTTCTTCTTTTTCTTTCCTGAGGAATGGCGTCTTTCCGGGATTTCATCCTCGTCATCATATTCTTTTCTCATAACGACCTCTTTCATTTTCTTATTTTCCGGTATTTTCCAGCCGGATATCGTTTATAATATAGTCAAAAAACGGACTGCTGTCAAGTGTGCAGTCCGTTTTGATTGATTTCCGTTTGCAGTTCTTTTTCCTACCGCTGCATTTTCTCCCACTGGTTCAGTGCAGCCTCAATGACTTTGTCCATATCGTAATACTTGTATTCTCCAAGTCTTCCGCCAAAGATAACCTTCTCTTCTTTTTCCGCAAGTGCGGCATATTTCTGATAAAGTTCCTGGTTTCTGGCATCATTCACCGGGTAGTACGGCTCCATCCCCTCTTTCCAGTCGGTGGAATACTCTCTGGAAATGACGGTCTTTTTCTGGGTTCCGAATTCGAAATGCTTGTGTTCGATCACACGCGTATACGGTGTCTCCCGATCGGTGTAGTTTACTACAGCTACGCCCTGATAATTGTCGGTATCCAGCACTTCTGTTTCAAAGCGCACCGTACGGTATTCCAGCTTGCCAAGTGCATAATCGTAAAACGCATCAATCGCTCCGGTGTAAATCACCGTCTCACCCATCGCCAGGTACTTTTCTTTATTTTCCAGAAAATCAACACCTATCTGTACATCCGCTTTTTCAAAAAGCCGCTCTGTCAGAACGTTATAGCCGCCAATCGGAATTCCCTGATAAAGGTCATTGAAATAGTTGTTGTCATACGTAAAGCGCACCGGAAGCCGTTTGATGATAAAGCTCGG
>ENA-OQJT01000279-OQJT01000279.1-human-gut-metagenome-genome-assembly--contig:-NODE-279-length-13185-cov-1.554985_pt1 | contig 13185 bp, 9 predicted proteins | sample MGYA00242612_ERZ504779 | MGnify/ENA primary metagenome ERZ504779 (study PRJEB26092, sample SAMD00036366) | human gut metagenome | host: Homo sapiens | study: EMG produced TPA metagenomics assembly of...
GGAAGCAGTGGCGACAATCTCCGGCTCCTGAATCAATTCTTCTCCTGCTTCTTCCCGTCAAAGACTCACGCTTCTTCAACTCTGAAACTGTAAATTTCAGTTTCATTTTTCCTTCTTCTTTATATGGATACAGGAAATTCATCTGCTGTTCCAGCTTTTCTTCTGCTCCCGGAAGATAAACCTTCGATGTATCCCAGTGTTCAAGCACTTCTCTTGCAATTATTTCCGCCTGTCGCTGTGCATCTTCTGTAAACTCCATCTCTCCTGCATCAAAAATCCGGACTTGAATCGGCAATTGCTGAACCTCTTCGCTTTCTGTTTTGAGAATCCCACATAAACCATCTTCTCTCTTGAGATCTTCTGCCTGAAGAAGTGCCGGAAGAATCCAGTCCAGATAACGGTTTGCGCTCTCTAACTGATAAAGGCTCAATGGAGATTTCCTGTCTGTCATATGGTTCACATATGGTTCCAGACCGTCTTCTCCCATTTTCAGACTGCCTGTCAGAATCAGCTTTTCCTTCGCTCTTGTCATCGCTACATAAAGCACACGGAGTTCTTCTGCAAGATTCTCAAGCTTTGTCTTCTCCTGGATCATTTTCTTCAAAAAGGTCGGTGCCTTTGTCCTCATCTCAAGGTCTACAACGTCAATTCCAACTCCGTTTCTCGGATGGATCACAATACTTCCTTTTAGATCCTGTGTATTGAATTGCTTTCCTGTTCCGGCTACAAAAACGATTGGAAACTCCAGACCTTTACTTTTATGAATACTCATAATACGGACCGTGTCATCCTGCTCGTCTATGATACTTGCTTCACCATAATCAACATCATATTTTTTCAGTTGCTCGATATAGCGTACGAAATTAAACAGACCTTTATAACTCGTCCCTTCAAATGCTCTTGCTTTCTCAACAAGCATTTCTACATTGGCTTGCCTCTGTGCGCCCCCCGGCATAGCACTGATAAATAACCCATAGCCGGTTTTATCAATTATTTTCGCAAGAAGATCATGGATTGCCGTATACGGAAGAATTTCTCTGAAACGATCCAATACCTCGAAAAACTTTCTCAATTTTTCCTGTACTTGTATTGCCTGCTTTTTGTCCACAGTTTCCGGAATTTCTTCCAAACTCAGACTGAAAAATCCTTCTACTGCCTCGTAAAACAACTGATTCGGATACGCAAGACGAATCACTGACAGCTCTGCTGCCGTCAGACCGGCAAACGGTGAAGTCAAAACTGCTGTCAATGGCAGATCCTGTCTTGCATTATCAAGAACTTTCAGGTAATCCAGAAGAACACTGACCTCATATGTCTCGAAATATCCTTCTCTGCTCACAGAATATGCAGGAATTCCCTCCTCGGCCAGTATAGACGCGAAAACTTCTGCCCACCCCTGTAAACTTCTCGTCAGAATCACCATATCCCGACAATGAACCGGGCGGTATTCTCCAGTCTCCTTATCAAGCACAACACCCGTGTTTAGAAGTTCTTTCATTCTCTGTGCGATCATCCGTGCCTCTTCTTCTCTCGCTTCACTACTCCGAAGCCCCGTCTGATCGTAAAGAAGCAGTTCCGTCTGATCCGTAAACACATTTTCATCCGGTAATTCAGGAAACGAGGCTCCCAAATGCAGTGCCGCCTTATCATCATAGATAATTTCTCCGAATTCCTTCCGCATCAGTTTTCTGAAAATATAATTTGTACTGTCAAGTACTTCTCCTCTGCTTCGGAAGTTCCTGTCAAGATCAATTCTCTGCCTGCTGCTCTCCTGCGTACTGTAGCTGTTATATTTTCCCATAAAGAGTTCCGGGGCGCGACAAGCGGAATCGGTAAATACTCTGTTTTACATCTCCAACCATAAAAAGATTATTCTGTCCTGCCGACTCTCTTGACACACTCGTCAGAATTGTTTCCTGCACCAGGTTACTATCCTGATACTCATCGATCATAACTTCTTCAAAGCGTTCCTGATACTCCTGTGCCACTGCTGACGGAACCAGTTTCCCTTCCTTTTCTTCCGTCAGAATCCGAAGTGCAAACTGTTCCATATCACTGAAGTCCAACAGATTTCTCTGTCTCTTTTTCTCCGAAAATGTCTCTGCAAAAGCCTGTACCAGCAGAACTAACATCTTCATCGCTATCTGCGCCTCTTGCATATCCTTGATCCACTCATCAACAGGCGCGTAGAAATAATTTGCTTTCAGATCTTCTATCAGCTTCTTAGCCTGTTTTCTAAGTCCCTGCGCTTTCTCTTTCAGTTCTGGATCGACTGTCGGATCCTTCTTTCCTGACAGACGCTTCCATGTGAAATTACTGACGATCTGCTCTTGCTGACAAAATGTCTCTGCTCTTTCCAATTGCTCAATCTGTACGAGATCAGAATCTAACATTTCACCATACATATACGGACCGGCTGGAAGTTCGCATACTTCTATCGCCTGTTGAACAAACCCTTTCACATCTGTGAGATTTTGCCTTACTCTTGCCTTTGCTTCCTGCACAACATCTGCTTCTTCCATCTTCTCCGGATCAATCTCATAATTATCCACACATGCCTTCAACCACTTTTCCGGCTGTGGATAACTTCTGGAATATTCGTAAAGCTGGAGGATAAGTTCCTCGATCTTCTGATCATTTCTTCCTGTCCCGTACTGGTCAACAAAGTTTAAGAATGTCTCGGATCCCTCTGCATAAAAATTCTCGATCAGCTCCTCTAAGACGTCCTGCATCAGAAGACGCAATTCTCCTTCTTCTGCAATTCGAAAGGCCGGATCAATCCCGATCACATGAAAATGATCCCGGATCACCGACAAGCAGAAACTGTGGATCGTCATGATCGACGCATTGTGAATCAATGTGGACTGCTGCTCCAGATTCACATTTCCCGGCTGTTCTTCCAGCTTCTTTTCAATTGCTACACCGATTCGTTCTTTCATCTCTGCCGCCGCTGCTTCCGTATAAGTCACAACCAGGAGACGATCTACATCCGCTGGATCATTTTCATCTGTTATCCTAGAAATAATCCGTTCAACAAGTACCGCTGTCTTTCCGGAACCTGCTGCTGCAGATACGAGAATGTTGCGGTCACGCAAGTCGATTACTTTCTGTTGTTCTTCTGTCCATTTTACGCTCATTCTCCTGCCTCCCCTTTCTCTTCCAAAATACCAAGACGCTCTTTCATAGAGTTCAACGCTTCTTCCAAGGTATATTTTCTTAATCTTCTGTACTCACAGCCTTCAATTCTCTGGTCAAATCCGCAGATATCCCTGCACCCACAGTAATCACAGCCTGTCATCTCATCAAGTACATATGGAAGTGCTGCGACCTCACCCTGATACATCACGTCTTTCAGTTCTTTTTCTTTCTCCTTTGTATACGCAAGAACCGTATCAAAGTTCTCCTTTGATAAAGCTTTTGATGCCGAACTGAGTGTTCTGTTCTTATTCATCCGCAGCGGATAGAATGTTGAAGTTCCACTCAGATTCCGTTCCAGATGCTCAACTACATTTTCATCTGCATTGATCAGTCCATCCAGCTTCAGCTCTTTTAGAATGCTTTGCTCAACTTCCGCTTTTGTCTCTTCTTTCTTCACAATCGGATCCTGGATCCTGTAATAAAAAATACCGGCCGGAAGTACTTCCTTCTCCGGATGTTTCTGCCGTTCGATCTCCAGTGCCGCATTCAGATAAACCGGAAGCTGCATCTGCAGACCGTGATAGAATGCTGTGATATCAAATGCTTTCCTTCCTGTTTTGTAATCCGTTACCTTCACATAGACTGCATTTTCATCTTCACATGTGTCAATTCGGTCAATCTTTCCGCTTCCGAACTTAAACTCACAACCACTCGGCACAAAATCGCCTGCCGCCATCTGCTGTGTCAGTGCCCAGACGGACCGGTTGATCAATTGCTTGATTCTGTGGATCATATACTCATTACGTGCAGACGAGAATAGAACTGTATTTCCATAATCCAGAATACTTTCTTCTACACTTTCATCAATCAGCTGCTCCCGCTTCTCTTCCGGCATCGTAACCCAGTCCAGACCTTCCTCTTCTACTTTGTGTGCAAATCGCTCCAGTGCCTGATGTGCAATGTTTCCCAGATCCATTGCTTCGAACCCATATTTCTCCCGTTCTGACAGACGAAGTCCGTAATTCAGGAAATGTGCATATGCACAGGAAGCAAAACGTTCCAGTCTTGTTACGCTGACACGCTTCGGATCCAAAAAGAGCTCTTTTGCCACTCTGCTTCCAAGGCTCGGTTCATCCTTTCGATAGAAACCAGCTTCTATAATCCGCTTCAGAGTTTCCTGACTCTGTTCATCTTTCACAAACCATCTGTACAGTTCTTTCCAGGAATCATTCAGTCCATGCTCCCTCTCTCTTAAACCTTCTGCAATCTGCAAAAGTCCGTTCCTTCTCATCATCTCATGATCAAGCAATCCTTTTCTGTCTTCCTCTACCGGAATAAGTACCGGGAACAGACGCATCAGATCTTGAATCAGATACGCCGGACGCAGTGCTTTTCCTTCCCCGGATACTTTCGCCCAGGACAGATACAGAAGTTCTGACGGTTTCGTCAGATTCATATAGAGATAAAATTTCTGAATATATAACTTCTCCTTCGGTCCCGGAGAAAGATTCATCTTCTTCTCCTGGAACTGTTTTCTGTCTCGCTCGGAAAGCAGACCTCTTGCTCCTGCATTTCCCGGAAGGAGCGTATCATTTGCTCCGACAAAAAATAATGCGCGGATATTTTTGATACGTGTTCTTTCCACATCTCCGATCACAACCTGATCCAGACTTGGAGGAATCACACCAACTTTCGCCTCTTCAAGTCCTGCATCAAGAAGTTCACAGTATTCCTTCAATGGAATCTCTTCCTCCCCCAGAAGTTCAACGAATTTATCGAATAGCTCCAGAACAATACGGTAAATCTGTGCATATTCCTTCGCCAAAGCCAGCTCTCCCTCTTCCTGGAATTTCTGCTCCAATTCTGCAAGCTGCTCCTGGATCTTCTCCTGAACCAGATATTCATAAACTGCGAGTGTAATCTCTTTTACCGTCTTTCTTCTCTTCTTCAGAACCGTATGCAACGGTGTCAGTTTTTCCACAAAACGCACGCGCAGCTGATTCAGTTCTTCCAATTCTTCTTTTTTCGTCATCGGTGTCTTTCTCACCCAGACCTGATCCCATTTATTGAATCCTTTCAAATCCAGCGCAAGACAATAATTTTCCAGACGGTCCACTTCATCTCTTGTGAACCCACACAGGCCGGTCCGCAGATAACGAAAAACGCTTTCGTAAGTATAGTTCTGTTCAACCATCACCAGCAGACTTCTTAAATACTCTACAAAAGAATTCAACAAAATACTCTTCTTATGATCCATAAAAACCGGAATCTCATAACGTTCGCATGCCTTCTCCAACGAATCAGCATATGTATTCAGATCAGAAGCAATCACTGCGATTTCCCGATATCTGTATCCTTCTTCTCTCACCAGACGCCGGATTTCCTCTGCCACATACTGTGCCTCTTCCTGTGGTGTGTGAACTTCGTGAAGAGAGATTGACTGCATCTTTTCCCCACTGTATTTTCTTCTGGAATAACGGAATAGTTCCTCTTCCAAAAACGCCATCTCCGGATTCTCTTTGAACCGATACGGCGGATTCTTGCATAGCCAGACCGGCTCATCAATCTCCACTTTCACTTCCTGCGCCACTTCCGTCAGTGAAGTAACCATTTGCTTGCTCAGCGCAAAGAGCTGATACGGATGCTTATAGACAAACGGATCTTCCCTCCGATCAATCTCAACTGTCAGCATAATCTTGTCGCACACTTTCAGAAGTTCCCCGATTAGCCGGTTCTGCACCGGCGTAAATCCGGTAAATCCATCCATTGCGATCACACTGTCTTTAAGCATCTTCGCTTCCGCCACATTCTGACTCAACACATCAAGCAATTCTTCCTTTGTAATATATTTATCACGCAGATAATCCTCAAATCCTTCATATACTTTACGGATATCCTTTAACTTATAATACAGATAACTTTCCGAATTCAGTCCTTCCATGAAAGAATCAAGCTGTTCAAAATCAATTCCATACTGTGTGAATTCTGATATCACGGACTTCACTTCGCTGATATATCCCTGCTTCTTAAGATTGCCCTTAAGAACGGTCAGCTCATCTTCGTAATTTCCTGCAATCTTGCGGAGCACCAGATTCTTTCCCTCATCGTCAAGGATCGGCTGTCTTTCCTTTCCTGTCTCTTCAAAGACACGGTGAGCCAGACGTCCAAAACTTAAGACATCAATATTCATAATACCGCCACGCGGATGTGCCATACACAGGTCCTTCTGCGTCTGCATTGTAAACTGCTCCGGTACAAGAACAAGATAATTCTTCTCCGGATGACGGATTGACTCCTCAACTATCTGCTGATATAAATAATGGGACTTTCCGCTTCCGGAATTCCCGAAAATAAACTGCAATGACATGCTCTGACTCCTGCCTTCCCTTCATACATCTTAAACAGAAGACAGGCTGTCGTTCACAGGAATGAGCCATATTTCTCAGCCTTCTCTGTGCCCGGCAGCCCGTCTGGGTTTTTCCTTTCTTCTATTATCGCAAATTTATTTCACAAGGTCAACCAGTGCTGTCTTAGGAATCGCACCAATCTGTCTTCCGTTCTCTTCTCCTCCTTTAAATGCGATGAAAGTCGGAATGCTCATCACTCTGTATTTCTGTGCAATATCGATATTCTCATCGATGTTGATGTGGCATACCTTTACATCACTGAGTTCTTCTGAAAGAGCTTCTACGATCGGCGCCATCATTTTACACGGTCCGCACCAGTCTGCATAGAAATCAACGAGTACCGGCTGTTGCGCCTGAATCACTTCCTGCTCAAAATTGTCTGTTGTAAGTTTTACTACTGCCATCTTTGTATCCTCCTTATAAATGTTATATCTTTTGTATTTTTTATTTTTCTTTGTTACAATCTTAGTATAGCACATATTTCTTATTTTTCTGTGATAAAATCACAAAGAAACCGACAGTTTTGATTTCTCCTCCCTGCCGGTTTCATTCATTACTTCTTATATCGTTTTATCTTATTCCACCCAGGTCTGTGACCCTTTATTTACACTTCATCGATTGCCTTACCGATATCACGTCTCATATATTTATTCTTGAAGTTTACCCACTCTGTTGCTGCATATGCATTCGCACGGGCTTCTTTCAGATCTTTTCCCTTCGCTGTCACGCCAAGAACACGTCCGCCATTTGTCACGATCTGATCTCCGTCGAATTTTGTTCCTGCATGGAAACAGTAATATCCTTCGTGCTTCTTGAACTCTTCCAGTCCTGTGATTGGGAAGCCTTTCTCGTAACTTACCGGATATCCTTCGGATGCGAGTACGACACAGACTGCTGCATTGTCTTCAAACTGAAGATCAACCTGATCCAGTGTTCCGTCGATACATGCTTCCATAACTTCAAGAATATCATTCTTCATACGAGGAAGTACAACCTGAGCTTCCGGATCTCCAAAACGAGCGTTGTATTCAAGAACCTTCGGTCCGTCTTCTGTCAGCATCAATCCGAAGAAGATAACACCCTTGAACGGACGTCCTTCTGCTGCCATTGCGTCTACCGTTGCCTGATAAACATATTTCTCACAGAATTCTTCTACTTCTTTTGTATAGAACGGGCTTGGAGAAAATGTTCCCATACCGCCTGTATTAAGTCCTGTATCTCCGTCTCCGGCACGCTTATGATCCTGCGCACTTGTCATTGTCTTGATTGTCTTTCCATCAACAAAAGAAAGTACGGAAACCTCGCGGCCTGTCATAAATTCCTCAATGACCATCTCATTTCCGGCTGTACCAAACTTCTTGTCCAGCATGATCTCCTTCACGCCTGCTTTTGCTTCTTCAAAATCCTTACAGATCAGAACACCTTTTCCGAGTGCAAGTCCGTCTGCTTTCAAAACAATCGGGAACTTTGCTGTCTCAAGATAAGCAACTGCTGCTTTTGGATCTGTAAAGTTCTCATAAGCTGCTGTCGGAATGTTATATTTCTTCATCAGGTCTTTGGAAAATGCTTTAGATCCCTCAAGAATCGCTGCATTCTTCTTCGGTCCGAATGTGCGGATTCCTGCTTCTTCAAGAACATCTACAAGACCGCCTACCAGCGGATCATCCATTCCTACGATACAAAGATCAATCGCATTCTCTTTTGCGAAATCTCTTAATTTATCAAATTCCATAGCGCCGATCGGTACACACTGCGCATACTCAGCGATTCCGGCATTTCCTGGAGCACAAAAGATTTTGTCTGCTCTTGGACTCTTTGCCACGCTTGCTGCGATTGCATGCTCTCTTCCGCCGCTTCCTACGATCAATACGTTCATAGTCTCTGCCTCCTTACTCGGTAACGATTGTACGATGTCCTTCTACTTCAACCTTTCCGTTCGCGATCAGATCGATTGCATGTGGAAGGATCTTCCATTCAGCCTGTTCCATCACTCTGCGCTGAAGCACTTCCGGGGTATCTCCATTGTGTACTTCTACAGCCTTCTGCAAGATGATCGGGCCTGTATCAGTTCCTTCATCTACGAAATGTACTGTTGCACCAACTACTTTCACACCGCGCTCCAAAGCGGCCTCGTGTACTTTCAATCCATAATAACCTGTTCCACAGAAAGATGGAATCAGAGATGGATGAATGTTGATGATCCGGTTCTTATACTTCTTGATCATCTCCGGCGGGATTACCACAAGGTAACCTGCCAGCACGATCAGATCCGGTTCATATCCATCCACAGCCTTTAAAAGTTCCTGATTAAACACTTCTCTTGACTCGTAGTCCTTCGGAGAAATGCATTTCGCATCGATTCCATTTTCTTCTGCACGTGTCAGTGCATAAGCATTCTTATTATTGCTGATCACGCCTACAAGTTCTGTGTTCGTGATCGTACCATTCTTTACGCTATCGATGATTGCCTGAAGGTTTGTTCCGCCTCCTGACACCATACTTAAGACTCTTAACATAAAGTCACTCCCTTTTCGCCAGCCTCGATCTTGCCGACTACATATGGCTGATCTCCTGCTTCACGAATTGCATCCATTGTCTTATCAACGTCTGCCGGATCAACAGCGAGAACCATTCCAAGTCCCATGTTGAATGTGTTGTACATCATCTGCTCTTCGATTTCGCCCTCTTTTGCAAGTTTTGCAAAGATTGGTGGAATCGGGTAGCTGTCTTTTTCTACAACTGCATGAGTTCCTTCTTTGAGCATACGCGGAATGTTCTCATAGAATCCGCCACCTGTGATATGGCTGCATGCTTTTACTGTAACACCTGCATTTTTGATGCTTTTAAGTGCTTTTACATAGATTCTTGTCGGAGCAAGAAGTGCCTCTCCAAGAGTAGTTCCAAGATCATCATAATAAGTATCTAAAGATTCTTTTGTAATATCAAATACTTTTCTTACAAGTGAAAATCCGTTGCTGTGAACACCTGTAGAAGCCATTCCGATCAGAACATCTCCGGCTGCAAGATTCTCTCCTGTGATCATATCTTTCTTATCGCAAACACCAACTGCGAATCCTGCAAGATCATATTCATCTTCCGGCATAAGTCCCGGATGCTCTGCTGTCTCTCCACCGATCAGAGCTGCATCGGACTGCTTACATCCTTCTGCAACACCTTTTACGATTGCAGCGATCTTCTCCGGATAATTCTTTCCACATGCAATGTAATCCAGGAAGAACAGCGGCTCTCCACCTGCACATGCGATATCGTTCACGCACATAGCAACAGCATCGATTCCGATTGTGTCATGTTTGTCCATTACCATAGCAAGTTTTACCTTTGTTCCACATCCGTCTGTACCGGAAAGAAGAACAGGCTCTTCCATCTCTTTGATCTTCGCAAGAGAGAACGCTCCTGAGAATCCGCCAAGTCCTCCGAGAACTTCTGCGCGCATTGTCTCTTTTACATATTCTTTCATTAATTCCACTGATTTGTAACCGGCCTCAATATCTACACCTGATGTCTTGTAATCCATCGTAAATCTCCTTTTCTTTCGAATCGTAATATTTATTTATTGTTCAGATATTCCTCGTAACCAACTTCTGCAAGTCTGTCTGCTTTTGCCTGTACCGTATCTTTCATCTCTGCAGAATAAGCTTTCAGTTTCTCTAAAAGCTCCGGATCTGACATTGCAAGCATCTTCGCTGCAAGAATTGCCGCATTCATACCGCCGTCGATTGCAACTGTAGCAACCGGAATTCCAGGTGGCATCTGAACGATTGAATAAAGTGCGTCCATACCCTCCAGATTCTTTCCTGACATTGGGATACCAATTACCGGCATTGGGAAAAGTGCTGCACACATTCCCGGCAGATGTGCTGCCATACCTGCTCCTGCAATAATTACTTTGATTCCCTTTCCTTCAGCCGCCTTCGCCCAGTCAAAGAAGACATCAGGCATACGGTGTGCTGAATGATCGTCATCTCATAATCAATTCCAAACTTCTCCAGTGTGGCTGCTGCCTTACTCATCACCTTCAGATCTGAGTCGCTGCCCATGACAATTCCTACTTTTGGCATATCATTTCCTCCTTCAGTGGTATACTGTTTTCCTTCCCTTGGAAAACTTTGTTTATTTATTATCCATACTTATGAAAGATTCCATTTAATCATCTATTAACTATCCAATTGCCTACAGGATTTCCTTAAAATCCCGCTTCATCCAAAGGCTCATTAAGTACCTCTGTTCCCGGCAATACGAATCTTCCGTTCTCTAATAGTATAATGTCTTTTCTCTCGTTTGTCACTACACTTATTTCTTCTAACTCTTTATAAGGCACGGTTATATCTGTATGACAGTTAAAGTATGCTTTTGATACGTCTTCCTTACGAAGAAGAGAACAAGAATTATCTTTCGCCACAATTTCCTTTCCGTTCGGATTGTAGACTCTGATTTCCTCGCTCCAGGAATAGCATGTATCTCCTACTGCAAAATGCGGTCCTGTTTTCTCTGCGATCAGAATCGGCATCTTATCTTCTATATTAAATTTCTTCGCTGCCACATATGCAGTTGTATTTGTTCCAATTGCGAACTCACCAAGCGGAAGAGTCTCATGATTTTTCAGAACATTGTCATAAATATATTTTTTGTTCTGCTTTTCATCCTCAAAATTTGTACATGTATAATCTGTAATCCTTCCATCCTTGAACGTCAGTTTCAGATTCTGATACTGAAGACCATCTAAATAGACCTTACTCACATGAAGTATGCCGTTCGTCCCTTCCAGAACCGGTGACGTGAATACTTCTCCGACAGGAATATTCACGTCTGCCACACAATTTTCGAAGATTGTCTCCTTCTGTGCGTCCTTCAGAGGATATAGTTGTACTGTAATATCTGTCTGGTTTTCTCCTTTTCCTTTGACATGTACACAAGTCCCTTGATCCAGCGCATCGATCATCGTCTGCTGCACTTTTTCATAAAGCTTCGCATCTAATGTATTGATCTTGATCACTTCATCAAAGATCTTTGCATAATCTGCTCCAATCTCCGGTACCGGATAAGCAACAATTGTAAAACTTCTCTCTTCACCCTTGATATACTCATTCGTGATCTGTCCTGATTTGCTGCTAAAGAGAAGATCCAGTTCTCTCTGCGCCTCGTCATATGACGGTGCTGTCTCTTTCGCTTCCGGTGAAAATGGTGTCTCACCGAAGATTTCCATAACCGCCGGTCCTGCAACACCTGCTGCCATCTCTTTGTTCTGCTCGAAAACAGTCTTCATCACCTCAAGCTTACGTTCCACATATCGCTTATCCATGAAGAGTGCCTGATCCTGTCTGTGATCATACTCATACTGCTGATTTGCGATTGCACCATAATATCCGATCTTGTGATGCTCTCGCTTCGTGATCACACTGGATGCTGCACGGTAAATGACAGGCTTTAATCCCATCTTACGGAAGTTCTCGATTGCAAGGCAGATCACCTTCTCAAATCCAAGGCTGTAACGGATATTTACAATCGATTTCTTTGACAGATCTTTTCCGGTATTAATAAAACCAACCCGATATCCTTCCGTATATACATCTGCCATCTTCTGCAGTGTCTCCTGTGGCAGATTTCTCAGATGATGAGCTGTTCCAAGTTCATTCTTGGAAATGTACTCACCGAATTCATACAGATAGTCATCTTTATCAAGGTCTGCCTTCTCAATGATCTGTACAGCAAAATCCGCTGACGGATCCATCTGCTCCAGAATTCGATCTGCATAAAATACATCGCAGTAATCGCTTGCATACCAATACAGAATCTCCTTGATCTGCTCCGGCTTTGGAACCGGATTCTCTTCCTCACTCATTCCTTCGAAACAGGTATAGACTTCGAGAAACAACTCATAAAGGATCGTCAGATAATCCTTGCGCTGTTCAAACACATACGGAATTCCTGCTCTGATTTCCGTATACAACAAACTTAAAAGCTGTCCCATCTCCTGCCCAAATTTTTCACAGGCATAGTCTTGATTGACATAGCTTGTCTGATATTTCTCCCCTATAATATCACTATAAAGAATCCTGTTCAGGCTGCGCTTCTCCTCAAGATTTAAGCTGTCCCAGATTCCATCTTCTATCTTTCTTTGTGTATTCTCTAACTCAAGCAGAAACAAGGTACAATCCTGAAAGTAAGAAATATATGCTGCATCCACTGTTTCTTCTGTCACGATCGTGCGCAGACGCTCAACTGCCAGTTCGTGACGCTGTGTGCACTTGTTCATTTTTCTCCTTCTGTAACTCACTTAACTTTCCGATCATAAACTCAGACCTCCAACAAAAATTCCAAGGAAGCACAAGATCTGCACAATACCGATCCCGATTCCACATTTGCAGGAAAGGTATTTTCTATCCTGCTCCTCAAATCCTTCTATTGCATTCCAGATTCCATATATATCAATCATTAAAGAAAGGATTGCAATCCCTCCGACAATTCCGGCTGCCTTTCCTCTCGTCAGGAACGCATATCCGACACATCCCAGCAAGATAGCAAGTGACCATCCGGTCAACCAGCAGGAGATCACACCTCTTCTTGACTGCAGATAAGCTGCTTTCCCATATTTCTTTGATTGATTACGCTTTCGTTCTTT
>ENA-OQJT01000280-OQJT01000280.1-human-gut-metagenome-genome-assembly--contig:-NODE-280-length-13162-cov-0.987572_pt1 | contig 13162 bp, 14 predicted proteins | sample MGYA00242612_ERZ504779 | MGnify/ENA primary metagenome ERZ504779 (study PRJEB26092, sample SAMD00036366) | human gut metagenome | host: Homo sapiens | study: EMG produced TPA metagenomics assembly of...
CAACGGCAACGGCGACAGGGTCGTGCCGGTGTCGACCGCCGACTACTACGCGAGCACCGCGGGCCCCGTCGCCCCGCGCCCGGTCCACTCCGCGCTCGACCTGTCCGGGCTCGAGTCGGTCGGCTTCCACATGCCCGACTGGGAGGAAGAGCTGGGGGAGTATCTCAAACTGTGTTAGTTTGATATTTCGATAATTTTGAGTTTTTGGTATAGGGGCGGGGCGAGTTCGCCCTTATACCCTTTTTATTAGTAATTATTTAACGCCTGTAATTTCACTCGATTCCATCAAGTAATTCAGGGTTCTTATTATGGTAGGCCTGGCTACAACCTTGGGGCCAATCTGTTCTAGAGGGTTGGTGAACCGAGCTACGGCTATTAATTAGTGTTCATGTTTCCAGGTCTCTCTATCTATCGCTCTCTGCTGTAAAAATTCGGCTTGAAACGAATTAACAGAGTATTGCTAATTTCAATTAGTTGTTTATTCGCTAATTGAAATTAGCAATACTTTAATTATGTTCGTGTGACAGCGCTTTATTGTTACGTATGTTCTTTAAACTAGGGTTGACATTCTGCTGCCATCTTTGAGGGTCTATTCGGGATCTCTCTGATTCTTGCTTGGCATATGTAAGCTAGGCGAAGAAACGGTGTCTACTATGCGGGTGTCCATGTGTTTCCCTTCGTCTGGTGTGATGCAGTCTCCACCTATATAATTATCATATGACTTGATTACTCATGAGATATATTGAATGGTTGTTCAGGTTCAACTGTTTTGTCACGAGAGAATGGTGCTCGATTGTCGTCTAAATCGAATGTGCTTATTGCGATTCCTGCTTATAACGAAGAGGAGTGCATTGAAGGCACAGTAAAAGAACTCCGTTCGGTTGCTCCAGAGTTTGATTTCATTATCGTCAATGATGGTTCCCGCGACCGAACGGCTGAAATATGTGATTTGTTGGGTTGTAATGTCATCACGATGCCTATCAACTGTGGCCTTACAGTTGGTTTTCAGACAGCGGCTCGATATGCCGTTGATCATGGATACGACTATATGATCCAGTTTGATGCCGACGGGCAACATCGCCCAGAGTATTTGGTTGCTCTTGTTGAGAAAGCGGTAAATACTGGTTCCGACATTGTTATCGGTTCTAGGTTTCTGACTGTTCGCAAAGATAAATCGATGCGCATGGTTGGTTCACGCATGATTACCGTCTTGATTAAGATGTTGACCGGTCATCGCATTAGTGATCCCACATCTGGCTTCAGGCTGTTTAGTCGCCCTGTACTCGAAAGATATTATTACGACAACACTCTTAATCCCGAGCCAGAGTCACTTGCTTTGTTTTTAAAACAAGGATACTCGGTTTCCGAAGTTCAGGTTTCAATGCGTGAACGTCAAGGTGGAGAGAGCTACTTAAATCCGGTTAAATCTATGCAGTATATGCTCCGGGTATTCGTAACGCTTCTTATTGTTCAGTGGTTTAGGTGATGGTTATGTCTATATCACTTCGCGTGTTGCTAATTGTTAGCGCTGCTGTTGTTTTGTTATTTGTAGTCCGAAAGCTTAAGAAGTCCCAGATGCAAGTTCTGGATTCGCTTTTTTGGCTGTTGTTTAGCTTGAGCTTTGTGATACTAGGCATTTTTCCTGAAATAGCAGTCGCTTGTTCGGAGCTATTTGGTTTTGTTTCGCCTTCAAACTTAGTGTTTTTGTATGTGATTGCCGTTCTCGTTGTTCGCGATTTCTGCAATTCACTGCGCTTGGCCAAGTTGGAGGAACGCTTAAACTCCCTTGTTCAAGCGTTCGCTTTAGATAAATAGCACCTTCTTTTAGGTAATAGGATTGTTTATGAGCATTTGGATTTCGTTTATTGGCGCAATTGCAGTCGCCTCTATTCTTCTTTTTTTTTCCGGGATATCTTCTGCTTTCCTCTTTTAAAAGCATTCGATTTCCAAAATTGGCAATTGCTCCAATTGTTTCTATATTCATTGCTTGCGTAACCGGGATTATTACATCGAGGTTATTTCATTCTGTTAATGTTTGGGTTTATATCAGCCTTGAGCTAGCTATTCCGATTTTGGTTTTTGCCGCATCCTTTGTCTGGCACCACGCGGGATTTGTTCAGATACCTGTGGGCTCTTGTTCTGGTTATTTGAATAATAAAGACGTTGATTTTTTTCAAGCCCTGTATTTAGTCATCGGGTTTATTGCTGCCTTTTATGTCTTTGTGACCGTTCTCGGTTCGCCTGAGTATTTTTCAGTGTCGATAGACAATTCGTATCATCTCAATGAGATTCATGCTCTTGCTACCACTGGCTGCTATTCTCCTACGGGAATAAGTGTTTATCCAACCGCTCCTGGGTACGGTTCTTCTGGAGCTGGGTTTTATCCTGCTGCATGGCACGTAATCTGTGCATTGGTATGTAACGTTCTTTCTGTTAGCGCTGCTGTCGCCATCAACGCAGTAACTTTTTCGTTCGTTGCTTTCGTATTTCCGATGAGCTGCTTCGCTTTGCTGAGCGCTGTTACTGAAAAAAAAGACTTGTCTCGCATTGGGAGCTTTAATCTGCATTTCAGCCTATGCGTTCCCGTGGAGACTGCTTACCTTCGGTGTCCTCTATTCAAATCTAGCCGCTTTTTGCCTCGTATGCTCAGTCTGTTCTTTATTCTTGAGCCTAACTAAGGACGAAGGCCTTTCTATCCAAAACAGATTGTTGTTGGCCGTTTTATTTCTTTTCGGGTTATTCGACCTATTTCTGCTTCAGCCCAATTGGGATTTTTTCAGTTGGTGTTTTATTGCTTCCGTATGCGGTTGCAAGGTTATATAGCTTATGCATCGCGAAGAACCTGTCTTCGTTCAAATCGTTTGCGGCTGCGTTCGGCTTATCTGCTTGCTTTGCTGCAGCCTGGATCGTTGCATATAATTTACCTATGATGCATGGAATTGTTAGCGTTAGCTGGAATCACTATGCATCGGCTTCGCAAATGTTGGTCAATTTTCTCTGTCAATCGTATTCACCGGATGCGCCTAGCAATTTGTTGCTTGGCATATTCGCTATCGTGGGAGTTATTTACAGTCTGGAGCGCGGTGAGCTCCGCTGGATGTCAATCTCCTATATTCTCACCTTGATTATCCATTTTTCAACTGGAGCTACGGAAGCTGCATTTAAACAGTGGCTTGCTGGATTTTGGTATACGGATCCGTATAGAACAGCTACATTGTGTACTCTTGCTGCGTTTCCCTTGGCCGTCTTTGGTGCTTCGGTTCTTTTTGATGGGCTAAGGAAGAGCCTTTGTGGAGGCAAACAACAACCAGTTGGTCCACTTAATCGGCTCTATCCCGCATTTTTTGTGGTGTTGTTCGTCGCTGCAGCTTTCTATCCTTCTTTTCAGATACCTGGTTTGTTTAACGTTGAAACCGTATTTGGTAAAACCAGGAACGTTATTAAACAGAACTATGACATGAGCAATTTTGAGGAACTGAACGCGAAAAGATCTTGAGTTTGCATCTTCAATAAAAAGAGATCGTTGGCGATTCCATTGTTTTAAATTCGCCCTACGATGGGTCTGCTTTTCTTTATGGGTCCACTGATATTCAGGTGTACTATCGATCTTTAAATTGTTCGCCGGAGAAAGATTCTAATGAACCAGCTGCCAGCAGAGTTATTAGGCATGGGTTGTACAGGTTTGAGGAGGATATGGAAACACGGGAAGCTGTTAAAACTTCCGGTGCTCGTTACGTACTCTTGCTTGATTATGATAATTGTAAATCTCGGAAGCACGTTTTTACATATAACCCGGATGACTGGAAAGGCATTGAGTCGATCAGCGATAAAACTCGAGGGTTTACACTATTAAAAAAATCGGGGCATTCTAGGCTGTATCGCATCGATTTAGAGTAATTATTGTTTAAGTATCAATTGTAATTGGAGCTTCATGCAGTTTAAGTTGGCGAATCTCATCTTCAGCGGTAATCGGGCGTTTGATCAATTCCCGACTCTCTCTTTTAGAGAACTAGCCGGTAGGGCGATTTTTGAATCCCCGTCTTCTTTGAGATTACTGGGTTCTTCTTGGATTGATTTTTCTACTTATTTTAATTCTCTTTCAATAATGAAGTGGAAAGAGTACTCGAATGCTGGGCCCTTTTACCTTCATTTCAAATATCGGGGTGCCGGTTTCGATCTTCAGGAGAGGACCGTTGGTAATCTTGATTGGTGCTCCCGTATTGTTCCGGGCTCCAATCGCAGCTTCCCTTCTTCTGATGCTTGGGCTTCTGTTGATATCGAGATTACCGAGCAGGCTGGTGAAACACTTCATTCCTTTAGCATTGAAAGTGCTGGCGAATTGACGCTTGATGACGCGTATTATTATACGGATGTCGATCCATGTAACCTTCGCCCGGTAGAATTGGCTCTTGCTATTACAACATTCAGAAAAGAGCAGTACGTTCTTAACAATCTAAATCTCATTAAAGAAGGGATTCTTTCTGGTAATGAGTCACTTTCGGAGCATTTTCATGTCCATGTTGTCGACAACGGCAAATCTTTAGACTGTAATTCTGGCTCCGATCGTATTTCGATTCATCCAAATCCTAATGTCGGTGGATCCGGTGGTTTCGCTCGCGGGATGATTGAGTCACTTGAACAGACTCCTAAAGCGACTCATGTTCTCCTGATGGATGACGATGTCGAGGTTCTTCCCGAGAGCTTTATCCGCACGTTCAACCTGCTCTCTCTTCTCAAAGAAGAATATGCTGAGGCCTTTTTATCGGGTGCGATGATGAGCTTGGAAGAGCCCAATTTGCGTACTGAGGATTTGGGGTTCTTTACTGCTAAGGGAACTTTTTCTCCCCTTAAGCCTGAGGGCTATATGACTTCACTTCATGATGTGGTTGAGACCGAGATATATAAGGCCCCAACTGGCCTTTATGAAGACACTACTCAACAGTATGCTGGCTGGTGGTATTGCGTTATACCTACCTCAACGATCGAACGCGAGGGATTACCTTTGCCTTTATTTGTTCGTTCGGACGACGCTGAGTATGCGCTTCGTTGCAAACCCAGATTCATGTCCATGAATGGTATTTGCGTTTGGCATAATTCCTTTAAGTTTAAGTATAGTGCTGCCGTGGAGCGTTATCAGGTAAGCCGAAATACGCTGATTAGCCAAGCGACGACCGGCGTTGCGCCCCTTGCTGATTTTCTTTATGAGATTCGTCGAGAAGTCGAACTCGACTTGAAGAAATTTGACTACGATGACGCGCTCCTCGCCGTAAAGGGCCTTGAAGATTTTTTAAGAGGTCCCGAGTGGATTTCTCATCCTGTCGCTGAATCCCGCTTTATGGCGGCAAATCATGAAAGGGAACAGTTGATTCCCATCGAGCAGCTCATCCCTCAGGCACTAGAATTGGGTGTCGACTTGACGCAACTGACTTTTGGCAATTTGAGCCTTGGGGGCGACAGGTCTAGGCTCCAGGCATTTAAGGATTATCTGACCATTAATGGCCACCGTTTTGTTAACGACTCCGCTAAGCGCAGAGGCAAAGTTGCTGTCATCGACGCTGCGGGATGGGTTTATCCCGCCGGTAAAATCAGGGATGTTGACACGCTTATTGTGGTAGATATGCCTAATAAAAAGGGCGCCATTAGACATATGGATAAGAAACGATTCAAAGAGGTTTGGACTCGTTTTCGTAAAGCCGAGAAGGTATTCAAGCGTAACAAAGATAAGATTTATGCCGAATACGCTTCGTATAGAGATGTCTTTACTTCGATCGATTTCTGGAAACAGTATTTGAAAGAGGCGTCGGAGTAGTCTTCATGTGAGTGGGTTTCAAAGTGGGACCCACTCATTCTTTTGTATCATATGAGTAATTGTGCTTCGTACATTGTTTGTCGTTGGGAAGGTTAAGCCATGTCCTTTCTTTCTGCTATTAAAAAGATTCTTCCCGGCTCATCGCGATCATTGCATGCTATGCATGAGGATATGGACCGTCGTTTTGAAGAGATTTTTGCCCGTATTGAGCAGGCCGACAACGGTATCAATATGAATATCAATTACAAATTCGATACTCGGTTATTTCCAGAAATTGAATTGCTCAAGAAACGCCAACAAAGTCTGTCAGAGCAGATGGCCCTTCGCTTTGAATTGTTGGCACGACGTGCGTACCCCGATATCACTCCTTTTGAGCTCCGTTGCAAAATCTTTGATGCGTTACCGGACGCCGAGGGCGATATTCGATTGATGCAGCAGGCTAACGCTGCCTTGATGAGTAAACTAGATGCGATTTGTGATGCCAATAATATTCCAATATTGGCTTTCTTACGGCTCCCTTGTGGGGACCTTGTCTCGTTCGGGTTTTATTCCTTGGGATGATGACATTGACATCTGCATGATTAGGTCCGATGTGGATAGCTTGCTACCGTCTTAAAAGATGATCCTGATTATCAAGTCACCCTTGTATACGACTGGTTTGTAAAGTGTCGTCAAGTTCGTTTTTGTTCCACCAACCGCTTATACCTTGTTTTGTAGACATTTCGATTTATGACTGGGCTGCCGAGAATTCTAAGCGCGCGAACGACCGGCTTAGGCAACTCAGAATTGAGCTTATGGATTTCTTTGACCAGCATGAACGTGATTTCAGTTTTTGGAGAGACAATCCTTGGATGTTCCATCCCGAGAGCGGTTATTGTGTTCAATGCGGAGATGTGGACCTAAAGACGCAGAGAGCTGCCATAACTAAGGCGGATGTCGATCGAGTTCAGGAAGTATTTGATCAATTTAATGATAAGGCTCATGAACTCTGCTTGTTGACTAGTGATCCTTGTGGCGATTTTGCATATGCAATAGACAATATGTTTAATGCACCAAAGCGGAAAATCATCTGGGACCATAACGATATCTTGCCCGTCGGTAAGCATGCTTTTGAGGATTTCTCCTTTTCAATTCCTTCGAACGCTGAGGGAGTTGCGGATGATTGTTTCCCTGGATGGCCTTACATGCCAATGGACATCTGTGGGCATGATCATTTTGCAAAGAATGTTTTGTCTGATCCCGATGTTCGCTCCGCGATGGCAAGGTTTGTCGACGAATGTAATTAATAGTTACAACGGCTTTGATTAAGGTATTTAAAATGCAGTTTAAACTTGCGAATGTTGTACTTAAAGTTGAAAAGCATGCAAAGGATTTTCCTGAACTCTACTATCGCGTGCTCTCTGGTGATGCTTCGTATGATGACGACATTCATTCACTTCATGTCAATGGACATGTTGACTATCTGACGTATGTAAATGGCTTATCTGCTGGCAAATGGCGTCAGTATGCGTCTGTTGACGGCGTCGTCTTGCATATGGCTTTATTTGGCAGGGGCCGGGTTGTCGTTCATGGAGTGAGATCTGGCGAGCTGAATCCTGTCGAGCTTAAATCGAATCCTTTTTATGGTGATGAAGTTGATCCTTGCGTTCTCGATATTGATATCGATACAACCGGCTACGACTTGATCGGTTTTAGGATTGAGTGTGATAGGGGCTGTTCTGTTGACCTCTTGAACGCCTCTTATCTGACCGATGTTCCTGAGGACTCAATTAACCAGATCAATCTTGCTCTTTCTACTACTACATTTAAAAATGAGCAGTACATTCTCCCTAATATCGAGCTCGTTAAAGCCGGTATCTCTAAAGAGGACGGTCCGATTCGCGACCACTTTCACATGTTTGTCGTCGACAATGGGCAGACGCTCGATTCTGCATCACTTTCCGATGAGCTAGTCACTGTTCTCCCGAATCCCAACACGGGTGGCTCGGGAGGCTTTGCACGAGGAATGATGGCGGCTACTGAAACTCCTGATCAGTTCACACATATCATTTTGATGGATGACGATGTCTCCATCATGCCCGAGAGTTTGATTCGTACGTTCAATCTCCTCTCTCTTGCGAAGGGCAAATATAAGGATGCCTTTATTAACGGCGCCATGCTCTCAATGGAGGACCCTACTCGTCAGTTTGAGGATGTCTCGTATGTGGCGACTACCGGTGCTTATCGTCGCGTAAAAGATGATCTGAATGTTGGCAAATTGTCTGATATCCTCGAAAACGAACGTACAAACGTCGAGGTTGACCAGGCTTACGGGGCCTGGTGGTATAGCTGCATTCCGGTGAAGGCTATCGAAAAGAACGGCCTTCCCATGCCTTTCTTTATCCGCTGCGATGACGTTGAGTTCGGCATGCGCAATAAGCCTGTCTACATGACCATGAATTGCATTTGCGTGTGGCATGCAAGCTTTGAGGGGCGTTTCCGCGCTTCGGTTGATTGCTACCAGTACTTCCGCAACTTCTTTGCCATGATTTCACTCGATGATTGTGCTGATGAGAAAATGTTTGTCCTTCGTATTCAGCGAGGGGTACGTCAGAACTTGCGCGATATGGATTATCAGGCTGCTGAGTTTATCCTTGATGGCTTTGAGGACTATCTGCGCGGCCCTGAGTATCTCCAGAAGCTTGATGGCGCCGCGACGATGATCGGTAAGGGTAGGTTAAACGAAAAGCTGATTCCTGTTTCCGAAATGGATCCAGAGCTTCTTCGCAAGGCTGGGGTTACGGAGCAAGTGCTCGCTAATGTTAATCTGGAATTCCATCCTTCAAAGTTTATGAAGTACTGGAGATCCATTCCTTACGACAAACACTATCTTCCCGATGCGCTGTTGCGCGGAAAGCCCGGCTATGTGGTCAAGAACGGCAGCTGTACGCTTGAGGGCAACTCGACACGTTGCAAGACGCTGGTATTTCTTGATCCGACCCGCGAGAAGGGGGCGGTCCGCACGATGGATCGAGCGCGGTTCAAGAGTATTCGCCGCCGAGAGCACGAACTGATGGCGCGATATCGTAAAGAGGGCAAGAGCGTCAGGGGGGCATGGAAAGATGCCATGCCGTACATGACTTCGCGAGAGTTCTGGGAACAGTATTTAGGTCTGAAATAAGAAGAGGTCCGGATTAAGTCCGGACCTCTTCTTATTTTGAATAGGTTTTATAGGCTTGTAGCTCCCATTGTTTTCTTTCGACTTTTGCTACTGAGTCGAGGATTAGTCCCGTTGCTAGGCTCAACCCACACAGGAACATGAATGAGGCCGCAAGTATGGCCGTGGGGAAACGGGGGACTAAGCCGGTTTGGAAGTACTCCATAACAATTGGAATTCCGAGGGCAAGGCCTATGATGGTGAAGATGAGCGCTATAAGTGTAAAGAACTTGAGCGGACGATAGTCTTTAAAGAGCGTTCCAATCATTGCGATGACCTTGATGCCGTCGCTGACCGTGTTGAGTTTGGATTCAGAGCCGGCAGGTCGATCTCGATACTCTACCGGCACGTCTTGAATGCGCCAGCGGTGGTCGACGGCATGGATGGAGAGCTCGGTTTCGATCTGAAAGCCCTCGCTCAAGACGGGGAACGTCTTGACGAAGGGTTTGCTCATGGCTCTATAGCCGGTCATCACGTCGTCAAAGCTGTAACCGTATATCCATTTAATCATGGCGCGAACAAGGTTGTTGCCAAAGCCGTGAAAGGCTCGTTTGTTCTCTTCGGCATAGGTGCCGTTTGACAGGCGATCGCCAACGGTCATATCCGCTTCGCCGTTAAGGATGGGATTGCAGAGTGACTTGGCAGCTTCGGCGGGGTAGGTATCGTCGCCGTCGACCATCAAGTAGCATTCGGCATCGACATCACGGAACATTTGGCGGCACACGTTGCCTTTGCCCTGCCTGGCTCGTGGCGCACCGTAGCCCCGTGCTGCTTAGCGATATGCGAAGTGTCATCGGAAGAGTTGTTGTCGTAGACATAGACAACTGCGCCGGGCAGCTCTCGATGAAAATCGTCGACAACTTTGCCAATCGTCAGTGCTTCGTTGTAACAGGGGATTATGACGGCGGTATTCGAATAGTCCATGTAGGACCTCCTTTAATGACTCATCTGGTCGAAAGTATACCTATCGCCTGCCCCTTTGATTAGATATGGGTTAGTTTTCCAGATTTGTTGCGGTGGGTTATCGTTAACGTGGGAGGGCTATACTTTCCAATGTTATGTTTTACGAGACAAGGAGATGGTCCGTGGCTGACAATGTAGAGAGTCAGAAAGCGGTGGCTAAACCGGCCTCTCACGCTAAAAATGATTTCGAAAAGGACAAGTTCATTCTTAAGCAGCTTGTCACCAAAGATTTTAAAATTAAATATCGTCGCAGTGTTTTGGGCGTGGCATGGTCTGTGCTTAACCCACTGCTGATGATGGTTGTTATGTCGATTGTGTTTTCGACGATTTTTTGGCCAGAGCCGCAATGGATCAATTACGCCTGAAATGTATCCGTTGTATCTGATTGTCGGTAACATTACGTTCTCCGTCATGTCCGAGTCGACGAACCAGGCGCTCATGTCCATCATTTGGGCGTCTTCTCTGCTTAAGAAGGTTAAGGTCCATCGCTGGGTGTTTCCGGTGCAGAAGGTGCTGTTTTCTCTTGTCAACTTTTCCTTCTCTTTGGTTGCCGTCGCCCTTGTTATGCTCTTTTTCCGTGTTGTCCCTACCTGGCATTTAATTCTGCTGCCGGTTTGCTTGCTGTTGCTTATGTGTTTCTGCATGGGCTTGGGCATGATGCTGTCGGCGCTGGCGGTCTTTTTCCGGGATGTTATGCATCTGTGGACTGTTGTTATCACGGCCTGGATGTATCTGACGCCTATTTTTTGGACGACCGATTACATCAGCCAAATGGCACATTGGATTCAGGTGCTCGTGGTTGTCAATCCCATGTACAACTATCTCCAGTTTATGCGTGATATCTTCCTGTTTAATACCGTGCCTTCTGCGCTTACCTTTGGGCTGTGTGTTGTTTGGGCTGTTCTTGCCCTTGCTATTGGCTATACCGTGTTCCATAAGACCGAGCACAAGTTTATTCTCTACATCTAAGGAGTGCTGTTCATGACTGAATCTGCTATTGATTACAGCAAGCAGCCCCTTGCTGTTGAGGTCAAAGACGTCACCATGATCTTTAACATGGCGTCTGAGTCGCTTACAAACCTCAAGGAGTACTTTATTAAGCTCGCCAAGCACGAGCTGTTCTTTGAGGAGTTCCGTGCACTTAAGCACATTTCGTTTGATGTGCATCGCGGCGAGGTCGTTGGTCTTGTTGGCACCAATGGCTCCGGCAAGTCTACGATGCTCAAGATCATCGCTGGCGTTTTGGAGCCCAGCGAAGGCGAGGTTAAGGTCCATGGCAATATTGCGCCGCTGATTGAGCTCGGTGCCGGCTTTGACCCGGAGCTTACCGCGCGTGAGAATATCTATCTGAACGGCGCGCTGCTTGGCTATACCAAGGAGTTTATCGACGCTAGTTTTGACGAGATCATTGAGTTCGCTGAGCTTAAAGACTTCGTTGACATGCCCTTGAAGAACTTCTCTTCGGGTATGGTTGCGCGCATTGCCTTTGCTATCGCCACGATTACCGAGCCCGATATCCTAATCGTCGATGAGACGCTTTCTGTTGGCGATGTCTTTTTCCAGCAGAAGTGCGAGCGTCGCATTCAGCACTTTATCGAGAGTGGTGACGTCACGGTCTTATTCGTTTCTCACTCCATGGAGCAGGTTGAGCGCATTTGCCAGCGTGCCGTATGGATCGAGAAGGGTGACCTGCGCATGGATGGTCCCGTGGACGAGGTCTGCAAGGCGTACCATGACCAGTTCAAGTAGGTTATAATTTATTAGCCGTGTGAACTTGTACCCGCTTGGACGTGCGGCTATTATGCTCCATTAGCTCAGTTGGATAGAGCAGGGGACTTCTAATCCCAAGGTCGACGGTTCGAATCCGCCATGGAGCACCAGAGAGTTTTTGAAGACCCGGGTTTAATGCCGGGTCTTTGTTTTTTTGGCACGTGGGCGTGCTATTGTTTAAACAAAGGCTGCAAGACATGGGGATGACTTGCAGCCTATTTTCTCAAATGGAAATGGTGCGTTTCGATCGCTCTATAAATAGGCCCGGCACAGCAATAAACTGTGCCGGGCTTCCTGCTTGTGTGTTTATGGCCGCCTTGTTTACGCCTCCGTGGGCTCCACGCCCAGCTCTTTGCGGACGAGCTCGAAGGCGGCGGCGATGGCCTTGTCCATGTCGTAGTACTTGTAGCCGCCCAGGCGACCGGCGAAGATCACGTCGCCCTCCTGCGCTGCCAGCTCCTCGTACTGCTTGTAGAGGGCCTCGTTCTTGGCGTCGTTGATGGGGTAGTAGGGCTCGTCGCCGGGCTTCCAGTCGGCCGGGTACTCGCGCGTGATGACGGTCCTGTCCTGCGTGCCGAACTCGAAGTGCTTGTGCTCGATGATGCGCGTAAAGGGGATCTCGCGCTCGGTGTAGTTGACCACGGCCACGCCCTGGTGGTCCTGCTCGTCGAGCGTCTCGGTCTCAAAGCGCAGGCTGCGATACTCCAGCGTGCCCAGCTTGAAGTCGTAGAACGCGTCGATGGGGCCGCAGTAGGATCGTCTTGGTGGCGATATCGGGCTCGGCGGCGATCAGTTCCTTGTACTCCACGCCGCAGCGTACCTCGATGCCCTCGAGCATGTTGGCGACCATCTTGGTGTAGCCGCCCATGGGGATGCCCTGGTAGCGGTCGTTGAAGTAGTTGTTGTCGTAGGTAAAGCGGCAGGGGAGGCGCTTGATGATGCTCGCGGGCAGGTCCTTGCAATCACGGCCCCACTGCTTCTCGGTGTAGCCCTTCACGAGCGTCTCGAAGATGTCGCGGCCGACGAGCGACAGCGCCTGCTCCTCGAGGTTCTGCGGCTCGCCGATGTTCTCGGCGGCCACCTGCTCGGCGATCTTGGCCTTGGCGTCTGCCGGCGTGACGACGCCCGGCCACATCTTGGCGAAGGTGTTCATGTTGAAGGGCATGTTGTACATGTTGCCGTGGAAGTTGGCGACCGGCGAGTTGACGTAGTTGTTGAACTCGGCGAAGCGGTTGACGTAGCCCCAGACGTCCTTCATGGAGGTGTGGAAGATGTGCGCGCCGTAGCGGTGGACTTGGATGCCCTCGACGTTCTCGGTGTAGACGTTGCCGGCGATGTGGTCGCGGCGGTCGATGCCAGGACCGACTTGCCGGCGCGCTTGGCGGCATTGGCAAAGACGGCGCCCGAAAGGCCGGCACCGACGA
>ENA-OQJT01000282-OQJT01000282.1-human-gut-metagenome-genome-assembly--contig:-NODE-282-length-13148-cov-0.976883_pt1 | contig 13148 bp, 12 predicted proteins | sample MGYA00242612_ERZ504779 | MGnify/ENA primary metagenome ERZ504779 (study PRJEB26092, sample SAMD00036366) | human gut metagenome | host: Homo sapiens | study: EMG produced TPA metagenomics assembly of...
GGGCAGGTCCTGGGAGTGCTCCACGGCGCGGACGAACTCAGCGGCCTCCGTGCAGGCTCTCCATGGTGCCGGTGTCCAGCCACGCGTAGCCTCGGCCGAGGGTCACCACGGACAGCGTCCCCTCCTCCAGGTACATCCGGTTGAGGTCGGTGATCTCCAGCTCGCCTCGGGCGGAGGGCTCCACCCCGTGCGCCTTGGCGGCGACGTCGCCGGGTAGAAGTACAGGCCGGTGACGGCGTAGGAGCTCTTGGGGCGCTCGGGCTTCTCCTCGATGGAGACGGCCCTCCCCTCGCCGTCGAACTCCACGACGCCGAAGCGCTCGGGGTCGTCCACGTGGTAGCCGAAGACCGTGGCCCTACCGGACTCTGCGTTCTGGACGGCGCGCGTCAGGTGGCGCGACAGGCCGTTGCCGTAGAAGATGTTGTCGCCCAGCACCAGGGCGCACGGCTCGCCGGCGATGAACTCCTCGCCGATGGTGAAGGCCTGCGCCAGGCCGTCGGGGCTCGGCTGCTCGGCGTAGGAGAGGTCCACGCCGTAGCGGGAGCCGTCCCCGAGCAGGCGCTCGAAGTTGGGCAGGTCGGTCGGCGTGGAGATGACCAGGATGTCCCGGATGCCCGCCAGCATGAGGGTGGACAGCGGGTAGTAGATCATGGGCTTGTCGTAGACCGGCAGCAGCTGCTTGGAGGTCACGAGCGTGAGCGGGTACAGGCGGGTGCCGGACCCGCCGGCGAGGATGATGCCTTTCATATAAATACCTCCACTGGAACGACTTTATAAAGTATTACTATTTTGGCCTCTCGAGTATAAAACATTGATTAAACGCGCGATCTTATCTGGCCAAAACTTTCGAAGCATCAAGTAATCTTCCGTAGTGCGCGTATTATCTTTAATAAGTGCAGACGTTTCAGATTCAGAATGAATTCTATGCTTTGTTAGTTTTTCTGAACAATAGCAGAAGTCTCCATCCAGTTGAGAAATATGCTCCCAAGCTTCCCAATCCAAATTCGATTTAAAGCCTTCCTTAAAAATCGGAGTTTTTAAATTGGGCAGAACTAAGGTCACCGACGGACAACAGATTGATGACCCAAAAGAAAGAGAAAGGCGTTTTACAAATTTTTTCGAAGATAATTGTTTACTTTCAGGGGAAACAATAAATCCTTTTTATGTTTAGGAGCAAACTCGACGAGCAGACCGAGCCATCGCGAAGCTCCTCATAATCCGTAAAGAAAATCAAAGGTTTGCGGCTCTGATTCACTCGCTCGAGCATACTTTCGACATATGAGCCGGAGTAAACATCATCTTGATGCGCAATAGTAATTAGCTCAGTTGAACAATGATTGACAGCGCAATTCCAGTCATGAGCTATACCCGCAGGACCTTCATTGATAAACAAAGGCAAATCGTAACGATCAGCGACCGATGCGATTAGATCGTTAGAAGTGCTTGTCGAGATAATGACATTAGATTTTATGGATTGATTTAAAAGTGATTCAACACAGTCAATCAAATAAGGCGATTTTCCATACGCGCAAACAACAAAGGTATGATTGTATTTGCTATACAATTCCGCTCCCTGAAAGTCTATCAACTGTAAAATATTCTAAAACAACTATACAAGTGTTATAGGAGATAACTCAATGAATCTCGTTTATACGATTGATAACAATTTTGTTCCTCAATTGGCCGCGAATATTCAATCGGTAAAACAAAACAACCCTAATACCCATTTGAATTTCTATATATTATCGATGGGTTTAAGTAAAGCAAATGTTGACAATTTAACAGGCTTTTTCTCAGATGAGCTATGCGATGTAATCATCATTGACATCAGCGATTTTAAAGACAGGATTGCATTTGAATTCGACACAACGGGATGGAATGAGATTGTCCTTGCACGACTCCTGCTAGACAATTATCTTCCGAATAAAAATTGAAAGAGTCATTTACTTAGACGCTGACACAATTTGCAGGTCATCTTTAAGGGGACTCTGGCAAGCTGACCTAGATGGAAAGACTATTGCCATGGCGCCGGAGCCCACAGCAGACAGAAATAGAAGAACAAGCCTCGGCATTGGCTCCTATCCATATTGCAATGCCGGTGTCGTTCTCTTTAATTTGAAAAAATGGAGGGATAACGACATGGAGAAAGGAATACTAAATTTCTGCAAACGGAATAAAGAGAAGTTGTTCGCAAACGATCAGGATGCCTTAAACGTCTATCTCAAGGACGACATCAAAGTAATGTCAATTTCTTATAATTATTCAAATATATTCGATTACTATCCATTTGAATATTTAAATAAACTTATGCCAAACTTCTGCAGCAAAATAGCATTCGAACATGCAAGAGCAAATCCGGCTATAGTTCATTTTCTCGGAGAAGATCGTCCTTGGCGAGCTGGAAACACCCATAGGTTCTCTTCAGACTATTTCTATTATCTTAGACAAACCCCTTGGTCTGAAGCTCCAATCGAATATGGCTGGGAGCAGTACTACAAGGCATGGGGTTTGTTCAATACAATTACTTCGCCCTTTCCTTCCGCAAGATACAAAGCCATCACCTCGCTTATTCCTTTATTTATGAAAGTTCGAGCAAAGAAAAGGAAGCAAGATGAATCCCGATAAGAACAAGGCTTGCGTCATTTTACCAACCTATAACGGGGCTAAGTTTATCAATGAGACTCTAGTCTCGATTAACAATCAGTCCTACAACAATATAGAAGTATTTATCAGAGATGACGGCTCCACGGATAGCACCGTTGAAATGATTAAGTCTTTTATTAAAGACAAAGATAACTTTACATTACTAGAAAGCGACAATCAAAATCTTGGAGTCCCCGGCAGCTTCTATGAGATTTTGCGGAGGATTCCGTCTACTTATGGCTATTATTTCTATGCTGATCAGGACGATTACTGGGAGAAACAAAAAATAGAGTATGCCATCAAGTTATTAAATGATCAGCATAATGGTATTCCTAAGGTGTACTTCTCTTCTTTTGAGTATTGCGACTCCAACTTAAATCACATCCGCTATTCTTCCGACCAAACTAAGAACTGCGATTTTTATCACAGCTTGTTTTACACACTAGGACTTGGTTTCACTATCGCATTTAACCGTGAAGCATTTAACCAGTTTATTAAAAATGTTAATCCAGGCGACGAAATGCACGACAGATGGATAATACGCTGTGCCTGCGCACTAGGCCAGCTGGTTTACGATAAAAGACCTACAGCAAAGCATATCAGGCATGACGCAGCCGTAACCGCTTCTGATAACCACATGATTGATTTATTCAAGTATTTTATTAAAGAGGAGTTGTTTGGCACAAAGGCACAGATTGAAGCAGAAAAACTTTCACATTTTAAGAATTGTTTTAACGATAAATTAAATAACGATGAATTGGAAGCACTAAACCTGTTCACTGAAGCAAAAGGCATACCCAGCCAGCTCAAAAAAAGCGCTGTTCCCACATCGACTAAGACCAACTTATATAAGTGAATTTTGCCTCAGGTTCCTATTTTTGATTGGAAAAATTTAAGTTGCAAATACAAAATCCCCCCCAAGTTCAAATCGTAATGGCCGTTTATAACGGATCTCTCTATTTGAAAGAACAAATAGAATCGATTATCAACCAGGATTATAAAAACTGGCAACTACTCATTTCGGATGATAATTCAAATGATGACAGCGTAGAGATCATCAATCGCTACGCTGCTAAAGATAATAGAATCAAGGTTGTATTAAAAGATTCAACCTTCGGTAATGCGGGCACACATTTCTTATCGCTATTAAAGATAACTACCAGCAAATACGTCATGTGTTCCGATCAAGATGACGTGTGGGATTCAGATAAAATAACCACATGCCTCAGCGCTATGATACAAGAAGAGGCGATGTCCCCTGATACCCCGATCCTCATTCATACTGATTTAAGAGTGGTTGACAGTAAATTAAATCGCATTGCCGATTCTTTCTATAAGTATTCAGGTATTAATCCAAACACCTCAACCTTCGAATTTCATATTGCAACGGCAAATGTTACTGGATGCACTATGCTAATTAATGACAGTCTAAGAGACCTGATCAAATTAACGAATGATGATCGCTACATTTGCATGCATGATTGGTGGTGCTCGTTAATCGCATCGGCATTTGGACGTATCGGCTTTATAGACAATCAAACAATTTGTTATCGTCAACACGAAAACAATACTCTTGGTGCACAAGAAAAATCTTTATGGAATTCTATACATCAGATAGAAAAGCTAAAAGCCGATACGATTAAAACTATTGAGCAGGCTGAGTCTTTCAAAGAAGTTTATGGCTCCATGTTAAGTAAAAAACAAATAACTCATCTCGATAGCTACATTCAATTAAAAAGTTGCAACACCATTCAAGTGCCAATAAATTTAAACAAGGCAAGGGTATGGAGACACAACCTGCGCGGTAATCTTGGGCTCTTAGGGACCTTTATCTTAATATCAGTAAAAGGTCTGAAATAGATTCATAGTGAATCAAAAAATGAGCAGTTATTTAGTTTTTTAACCAATCAGGAGTATAGGGCATATTATATTTCCCCTGCTTAATATGCCTCAATACTTTTAATGCGCTTGGCTCCTCCGTATTGATCATGGGAAACGTTTTGACGGTATTCTGATTTTTAATTAGCCAGACATTCAATAAAATCTCTGAGACATACCCAAAAATACGTTTTTGTGACTTTGAATAATCACTAAGATCAACAATATTCTCGAATTCAAAGAGAATCTTAAATAGCCATTCGCAGTACGAGTCAAATAATTGCTTAGAACAAATCAACATATTGCAATAATAAGCTGATCCAGAATTTAGAACAGCATCATATGTTTCAACATACTCCTTCGATATATTAGATATCGTGTCTCGCAAAACACCTAAATCAGTCTCATGACCGACACTAAGTGCATAATTTGAAAATACAGTTCTATTTTTCCAAATATACTGCTCAGGCAAAACAAAATCGCAATAACTTAGCGCAGAGAGAATATCATCTTCCTTTAAAAAATACTTATAGCTATTCGAATATCTATTAGTGGATAAGTACCTACGGTAATGTTCAATGCCGATAAAGCCATTAGAAGCTATATTCTTCCATAACCAATAAACGGCAGTTAATTCACAGAAGGTACTATTTTTAGCAGAAATGTTGTCACCGCTATTATCCCTAATTATTGGAGCATTGTTCCATAAAAGCTCATTTCCAAAACCAACCTGAATAGGGCAATAGAGCGGATCGCAGGGAAACTCTGCCTGTTTATGCGTTACGACATAGACTTTATTGTTCACGAACATCCCCTAAAACAAGAAACCGAACTGTTTTATAGTACAGAACACTGAAGAATAAATAAATGAAAGCGCCGAAGAGAATCAGACTGAATAAATAGACCCACGAATAACCCAAATACGTGATGAATACAGGAGAAATAATTGCAACCAAAATAAGCATTAATACACCGATGATCACATAGGGAAGAGCACTAACAACCATACGGGATAAATTAAGCTGCTTTTTTACGTAAACGCCCTGAACAAACAGGACGGTAAGTTCCGTGAGAACAGTGGCGATTCCAGCACCAATGGAGCCATAAGGTTTTAATAACAAACAGCATAGTAATATATTTGCAATTGCTCCGAAAACAACAGACTTAGTATATTGTTTGTCCATGTTCTTAGGCAGCATATATTGAACACCCAGTACGTTGCTTGCGGCAATGATTGGGATCATAATTGCTACGATAGGGAGAACAATGGAACACTTTCCAAAGCCTGGCCCAAAATAGATATCAGCAATCGGCTTGGCAACCGCAACAATCCCAAAAGCAAGTCCAAGAGAAATAAACTGCATTATTTCAAAAGAGCTCTGGAGAAGAGATTCAGACTCTTTCCCATTATTTGAGCAACTCATAGATTCAGTCATATGAGGAAGCATCACGGTACCCAATGCAGTAACAACAGCCAGAGGCATTCTTGCCACTTTGTCGCTGTATTCAAACAGCCCAGCCTCATTCATACCAGAAACCAAACCTAAAAGAATCTTATCGAAAGACGAATAGAGCGATATAGCGATTACAGGTGCAAATAACCTGAGATTCGGAACAAAATGTCGCTTAATCTCTGCCCAGGGGCAGCTAATGAAATCAACATATCGATTTACGAATGGGAACAGCATGAGGGCATTCAGGAAAAAGGGGAGTGAAATTCCCAATACGTATGCCCACAAATCATCAGAAGTTCTACAAAAAACAAAAATGATAAAGGTACCAACTAGTTTCGTGATAACACTTCTAACGGTTGGGACAGCGAACTCCTCCACCCCAAAGTACAGCCAAGAAATATCAAGTGAGCTAGACACCACCCAAAATAGCCATATAAATGAGCTGACAATATAAGCTCTATTGCTGAAAGCAATTATATAAACTAGATATATACATAAAACCGGAAGGGAGACTAAAACTTGTGCGGCCCACGCGGAACAAAATACCTTCGATCTCCGCTCTCTGTTATCACCACATTTAGCAATCTCTCGAACTCCATATTGAGCCATTCCAAGCGTGGCAAACAATACAAAGTAGTTTGCTATCGAGTATGTATATGAATATACTCCAACACCGTCCGTTCCAAGCACACGCGAGACATAAGGAATGGTAAGTAAAGGAATTAGTAAAGATAAAACCTGATACGTGGTATTCCACACCATGTTTTTTACTAATTTATTGCGAGACGACACTCCGAAACTCCAATTAATACCTAGCCAACATAACAAGACAGCTCTCTCGCAATTGAGGCTATATGCTCACCATAACCTTCACCAGGAACAGCCCATTTCCCATTCAACTTTGTTAGATATTGAGCTGAACCTCTTTTAACCATAGAAAATCTTGGATCCACGCAATCCCCACGAAGTGGATCCGTTGATGCATATGCTTTCAGATGCTGGGTCTGGGCCCGTAAACCAATACCCACCGAATCAAAAGAAGCACCGGCTACACCGCTATCAGTTGACCCCAAGCCTCCAAAATTGCACTGTCCCGCGGAAACATTGCCTCCGAATCGAAGCCACCCAGTTTCAATCATAACTTGTGCAAAAAGCACTTCAGGACGAACTCCCTCAAAAGACGCTTCAGATATCAAGGTTTTACAGAATTCATCGATGGAACAGGCACCCTTATCTTTATAAATATCAGAAGGGTAAACACCCATGCCAACCTTAGACAGATAATAACCTGCCATTTGATCATAATTTACAAAAGAGACCCCCATAATCAGCTCGTCATTTGAAAAGGGAGCGCCGGATCGGCCTTCATAAAATCCGAAAGTAAGGTAATGCAAATAATACGAATCGAGTCGATTTCCATATGCAATTTGCAAATCAGTATATCGATTTTTATAGCTCTGGACGTCGAACGCCTCGTTGCCGCGGCGGCCCTCGGCCATGCCGCAGCCGACGAAGTGGCGCAGGACGGCGGCGTCGTCAATGAGGGACAAGGCGCCCACCTTCTTGGTGTAGCAGCCCTTGACGTCGGCGTTGTGCTCGAGATAGTACTCCGGGTCGTAGACGGCAGAGTAGTCCGTGCCGCCGAGGGACGTCCGCATACCCTTGATCGACGCGCAGCCGGACGGGTGGCGGCCCTCCCCCTTGCCGAAGGTCGCGTAGTGCTCGTAGTACCTGACGATGTCGGTGCCGAAGGCGGCCCTCAGGTCTGGGTACTCGTTGTAGTAGCTCTGGACGTCGAACGCCTCGTTGCCGCGGCGGCCCTCGGCCATGCCGCAGTTAATGAAGTGTTGGAGGGCCTTTTCCTTATCGTTGTTGGCCCATTTAGCAACATCAGGATTATTCTTCAAGTAATAGTCCGCATCAAATACAGCGGAGTAATCCATCCAACTAGAGCGCGGGAATTGAGCAATGATCGCGTCGGCGTCCGCTTCACCCAGACGCTTGCAGCCGGGATCGCTAAAGTAATTCCAAACATCACCCGAATTTGAAATAAAGCCATGCTCAATCAAAATACCGGGGATTCCCTGCTCGCGAGCACAACGAATAACTGCGAACTCATCACCGAGCTCCATTTGAAACACTCCGCGATAGCTAAGGCCAAGAGCATGTAAGTTATTCATTACTTTCTGAGCAAGTTCAACGGATGCCTGGGTATAGTCAGAACCGTTTGCCGTGGGGGCATATACCTCAGCTCCGTGCGCACCGGATCCACCTGAGTTGATATGAAAACTAACAAATGCCCGAGCGCCCTGGCTCACACAGCGCTGAACACGGTACAGGAAGTCGTTGCCACTATATGAGCCATATTGATCGCGTGACATAACCACTTTAAAGCCGTACCGCTCAAGCTTCGCCTTACAAGCGACCGCGATCTTCCAAGTTAAGTCGGCCTCACTTTTTCCATTGCCCTGCGCACCAGGATCCATACCGCCGTGCCCGGGATCAAGAGCAATCACATAAGCACCGTTGACGGCGGTGTTTGAAAGCGAAAGCGACTGCTCCCCATTTGCGGCAGCAAGCGCGTCACCAATCGAGGTAGTCTGAATCGCGTTGCCAGAATCGTCTGAATAGTAGACAGATGCATTGGTGTCGCCTTCAACAAGACCGTCGTCTGCGGCGGCATTCGCATCGATGTCGAACGCATATCCGCATTGCATCAAATCGATATTGTGCGCCGTATCGTCGCCCTGCAAATGATAGGCGATCGAAATCAAATCATACCCACACTCGGCATAATCCTTGCCAAACTGAAAGGCAGCCGTGTTGGCATTAATCGCAGAAGCTACAACGAAAAAGGTGTGACCAGTTGTAGATTCAAGCTCGAGAGTTGCGTCGGCAATAACATCAGAATCACTTGGGGTGGCGAAAGCAATCACCTGGTCTACGCCGACCGGCAGCTGAGGGTAAGCGATATAGAGATACTGATACGAGTCCGCTGAAACGTCACTGCCCCCATCGGATATAACGGAAGAATCAATTTCTTCTTCCGCAAGATTGTCAGACTCGTTCCAGCTCCCAACTGAGACAGAGGAGTCGGAGGCGCTAGCCAAGTCTGCATTGTTCGCGGAATCCGCAACCTCAGCAGACGAATCCTGTTGAGCAAGTTCCTCATTGATTGCATAGGCAGTAGCAACCGGCCCAATCAATGGATTAAGTCCAATAACTAACGCCGCAACGAATGTCGCAAGTAGTTGCAGATGACGTTTCATACCAATCCCCATCAGATACAAGTACAGATGATGCTCTCGAAATTATAAGGCAGGTGAAGCCCATGATAATCGCATGAGTCAAGTCCCCATCTAATGATGGCTTTCAAAGCAGCGATAATGCCGTGACTCAGAAACTACTGTTTAATGACACACATTTAAAATAACGATTATACGAAGGGCAACTCATCTTATGCTCTCACAAGTAAATACCATAGCATTTGCAAGTACAGAAGTGACAAATGGCATAGCAATCAAAGGGAGAACCCATGAGCAGCAAGCCAACCGCAAAAGCACTACCCGGAAAACCGATCGAAGCAAATACCGTATCGTCCATGGAACTGAACTACACAAGGGATTCTATTGCGATGACAATAATTTTGCGAACCTCAGAGAGATTGACTACGATGGCCATCTGACTCAAATTAACGACGAGGAGCACCTAACATCAGCGGAATGTCTTCTCCGGGGGTCATGCCAGGCATTCGCCTTGAAAGTCGAAGCGATTCTCGGATACAGGGCATTCATTATTGAAGCATGCGACGGGAAGGGTCAACATGTATTTTGTCAAGCTACTTTAAATGGCAAAAATGCGTTTATCGATGCCCGAGGGGTGACAACAAGCTTCGACGAATTCATGGAGGTGGCCGCGGAGTTTGTCAAAGGGCCTTTTGTCATAAGACTCATAGATAAAGATGACGCCGCCGAATGGCAGAGAAACTCGGACACTAATTCGCACGAAGAGTACCTCGCACTTGCTGAAGCAGTAATCAAAGCAAATATAGAGTGTTACAAGTTAGATTGATTTACATGTATATTGGCCCACGCAATCCATCAGGCCATAAATCAAAACAAAGAAACTGCATTCGAAGTCAGCCACTTTTTTTTGACCTGATTTATGCGAGGCCACGGCGAAGAACAACGCAACGGTTTTGGCTGTTTTCACTCATATGCAACTAAACCCTTGCAAATGCAATTAGGTATAATTCTTCCAAATCGCCTAGAGAAAGTGTTTGAATGCTGACCGTAATCGTGCCCACTTACAATGCCGAGCCGTATCTTTCTCAGGCTATAGGCAGCCTATTAAGCGAAAACAAAATTGAGCTGGAAATCCTCGCCATCAACGACGGATCCACCGACAACTCGCTCGCCATTATGCAAGATTTCGCTGCGCGCAACTCGCGCGTTCGAGTGGTCGATAAGGCAAACCAGGGTTACGGCGCAACCTGCAATCTGGGCATTCGCGAGGCAAAGGGCGACTGGATTGCCATCCTCGAGCCCGATGACTGGATCGAGCCCGGAATGTACTCCGATGTGCTTGCCTTTGCCAAGCGCGAATTTGTCGATCCGAACAAGCTCGATATTATCGAGACCCCGTATTGGATCATTCGCAACCCCGATACCCCCCCAAGAGGTCAAACTACATTGCGCATATCGCGGTCGCATTAAACCGCCTCGGCAACCGTTCACCATTCACGACGCTCCACACCTGCTGGCCCATCATCCGTCCATTTGGTCGGCAATCTATCGTCGCGATTCCTGATGCAAAACAATATCTGGTTTAAGGAAATCCCCGGTGCGGGCTGGGCCGACAATCCATTCCTTATCGAAACGCTCTGCCAGGCAAAGGCGATCGCTTACTGGCCCAAGCCGTATTACTGCTACCGCGAGGAAACACCCGAAAAGGCAGCCGCCCTGGCCAAGCGTGATCCCCTGATGCCGTTTAATCGCTGGAACGACATGGTTGATATCCTTGAGCGGCTCAACGTCACCGACCCCGCCGTTTGGACACCGCAAATCACACGCGGCTTCACCTATATGGGCATCATGATTGAGCACACCGGAATTGAGGGGCACCCCGAAATCGAGCGGGCGATCCACAAGATGTTCGAACGCATGCCGCAAGAGCTGGTATTTGCCAATCCTCGCGTTACCCCCGCGGCCAAAAAGCTCTATGCCGAGTATATGGCATTGCCAATCCTAAAATCAGTTACTGCGCGTACGCCAAGGACCTCGTGGGCGAGGGCTTGTATAACGTATGGAACAAGGGCCCCAAGCAGACTCTAAAAATGATCACATCGCACTTTGGTTCATACAACGCACGCGCTGGAAAATAGTCTGATGGGCAGAAAAGCAAGCAGAAATACCTCCATCGAAGCGCTGCGCTTGGTCGCGGTCGCCGGGATTGCCATATTCCACACGTTTCAGTGGACCTTCCAAGCCGCCTGTATCGGCGTGCCGGAATACGTATCGCTTGCGGCTTTCCCCTATTCGGGACTGCTGGGGTTCATCAACCAACTCGGCTGCTGGGCCAACGAGGTCTTCTTTATGATCTCGGGGTACTTCCTTATTCCCTCGGCGGTACACGCCCTCCAAAACGGGTCATCCGCGCAGCACCTCACGCTCAAATCGCTTGAGCGCCTCAAGAAGATCGTCTTGCCAACGCTCTTTTATTGCGCTGCCTGCCTGCTTGTCTCGATGTACGTCTATCCCTTGCCCGAAATCTCGCTACACGAGATTGGCTGGCTAACGTTGGGTATCGAGTTTATCTGGGTCTACGCGGCATCCGTATTGCTCGTCCCAGTGATTGCGCTGATACGACAGCAGATCGGCAGCAAAAGGGCCCCGTTTGTCGCAGCGCTCCTCGTGTTCACAACATTTGGAATCAACTGCTACATCGCGGCGACGGCGAACGAAGCTGCCGGTATCGTTTTGTGGCGCAAGCTCATGAGCGCCGTTACCTACCTGGTCGCGTTTATTGCGGCTGGAGAAATGCGCTTTGTCCTCGAACACCACGGCAACGCATCCGGCGCTCAAAAATCCAAGATCGCACTCATCGGACTCGTTACCGCCCCCATCGCGCTCGAGCTTCTGCTATCGGCAAATAGCCAGTACGACGCGCTCTGGAAGCTCTCCTACAAGTCCACTTCCGTCATATCCTTTATCTTGGCCGCCGCATCCGTTGCCGCCGCAGCGCTCCATCAGCCGCGCCACAAAGTCACTGCTGCAGACAAGACAATCATGTCCCTCGCCGCAGGAACGCTCGCTTTCTACGCCGTGCAGTCGTTTACCTGCAATGTCTGGCGGCCCATCTTCGACAAAGCGATCTACACCATGGCGACAGGTATCCAAACAGGAGAGCCCCGTCCAGCCGCCGCCATTTTGCTCGGAGTCCTTATGAGCCTTTGCCTCGCGCTTGCCCTGCTCCTGACGGATATCGTACGCAGGGCCGTAGTCGAGGCCATCAAGGCCCATATGAACAGCTAGACGTCCTTCTGACCCTGAAGGCCACGAAGCGCGCTAACACCCGAAGCAAATAAAATCGCAAAGACAATCGCCCAGTTCTTGCAGCCAAATACCGGAATATGAACGATTGCATGGTCATGCATAACAACGAAATAACCCAAAACAACAACCAGAGGCAGCGCCATGAGCAGCGACTGGATCAATACCTTTCGACGACGACCACCTTGCGCACCGCCCCGTATCGAAAATACGAGCACGGCAATCCAAATCGCCAATACAGCAGCAAACGAAACAAGGCAAACGACGTTCGAGATCATCGCATAACCAGCAGTTGAGCAAATGGCGAACAGCTGCGGACTCATGCAATAAAACTCCTTCAAAATCTGAGGCCAGTCAGCCTGGGGCAACAGTGACGAAGTCCCCATGCGCAGACCAAAGGCCCATCTCGCCCAGAACGTTCGAAAAGACCTCATCCCAGCCCAGCACAAATGCCGCGACAACCCATTTCATCGCCCAGGTAAACACAAACGAAAGCCCAAACCCAAAGAGTGCCCGCAGCATCGTAACGAGACAGCGCTTGGATCTCTCACCTTCGGGCAGCGCAATAAACGCGAAAAAGCAATGCAGGGCGACAACTGCGGCAGGAATCGTTAAAAAAGTC
>ENA-OQJT01000284-OQJT01000284.1-human-gut-metagenome-genome-assembly--contig:-NODE-284-length-13128-cov-1.082763_pt1 | contig 13128 bp, 14 predicted proteins | sample MGYA00242612_ERZ504779 | MGnify/ENA primary metagenome ERZ504779 (study PRJEB26092, sample SAMD00036366) | human gut metagenome | host: Homo sapiens | study: EMG produced TPA metagenomics assembly of...
CAATAATACTGTTATCATAAATGGTGGGCAAATTGTTGTCAAAATTGGTACTGCTACTTCAATAATTGTTGTCAAACCTAAATTACAAAGAGAAATACTAATTAATGTATTGATAACAACCCATACAGGATATTTAATTTTTTTGTTTGTAAAATCTTCAAAGAAACAAGCTGTGGAACCGATAAGACCTACAGCAGTAGTCAAACAAGCAAAACCTACAATTACCCCTAAAATAACTGTGCCTGTATGGCCCATTAAATGATTTGTAATAGCTACAATAAGTTGTGCTTGGTTGAGATTGCTACTGCCTAAAACAATGCTAGAAGTAGCACCCAAATAAGCTAAACCACCATAAATTAAAGATAATAAAATACCAGCAACGATACAAACACCAATGATTGCTTTTATCTGGGATTTACGTTCTACATATCCTTTTAAACGCAAAGTGTTGAGCATTACAAGACCAAAACCAGATACAACTAAGATATCCATTGTTTGATAACCTGCGATGATACCATCTTCAGCAACTGTTTGAGATACTGGAGCTGCGATTTCACCAATAGGGCTAAGGATACCTGCGATAATCAAAATAAATGTACAAATAATGAGTACAGGTGTTAAAAATTTACCGATTATATCAACAAAACGTGTAGGGCGAATAGTAAAAGCAAATACTATACCAAAGAAAATAATAGAGAACACAAATAAGGAAATCTTATCTGTAAATGGCGCAATACTCATTTCAAAAGTAGTTGCTGCTGTTCTTGGTGGAGCAATCAATACACCTGTACATAATACAGCTGCTACATTTAAAATCATGCCTGGAATTTTACCTACAACACTTTCTAAGGCTTTAATGCCACCGCCACCATAAACTATAGTAAATATTCCGATACAAGATAAAAATACATCAATAAATATGAAACATAAGAAACCTGTTAACCACTCTGTTCCAGAGGTCATACCTAAATATGGAGGAAATATTACATTTCCTGCACCAAAAAACATTGCAAATAATGCAAAACCCGTTACAACTACATCACTAATTTTTACTTGCATAATAAAATCCTTTCTTTTAATGTATTACGATTATAGTCATATTTTTATATTATATAGGCAAAATAAAATATACACAATACAAAAAATGTAAATTTGTATATTTTTAAAAATATAATTTTAATCATTTTTTCATTTTATTGATTAATTTATGATAATCCTATGTAAAATAAAATAATCCTCAGCATAAATACTAAGGATTATTTTTTATCTTTTTTATTTTCTTTTTCATTTTGTTTGGCAAGTAATCATTGCATTATTTTCTTTAGCTTGTCTTGCCAATTCTGATAAAGTAACACTATCTAAATAACCATTTATTACTTTATTCAAACCTAACCAAAATGGCAATACACTACAATAATCAGCTCTATTACAATTACAATGATCTTTTTCAATACAAGCAATTGGAGCCATATCTCCTTCAGCTGCTCGCAAAATATCGCCAGCTGTGTATTGCATACTAGATTTTGCTAATAAATAACCTCCATTATTTCCTCGCACGCTTTTTACTAATTTTGCTTTTATCAATAAAGAAATTATCTGTTCCATATATTTCAAACTTATATTCTGTCTAGTTGCAATATCTTTTAATGGAATGGGATTACCTGTATTATTCACTGTTAAATCAATCATTGTTCTCAATGCATATCGACCTTTTGTTGAAACCTTCATCAAAATCACCTCATAAATATTTTACTATTATTTTAGTAGGAAATCAATTTTAAAAACTGCTATATTCTCAATTTTTTTCTATTTTTTCTCAATTATATACCTATAAAATATCAGGTATTTAATTATATAAAAAATTAACAATGTAACAATATTACTTGACTTTAATATTATAGCTAAGTATAATGATATTTGTTTATATCAAATTCAAATCCAATGATACAGAGTAGTAAATTATTTAAGGATTTTTCAGAAAGTAGGCGGTTGATGCGAGCTATAATCATGTAATTGAACTCGCTGTGGAGGAGTGCAAAAGCACCGCTAATCCCGTTAAGATTTTAAAGAGGATAACTTTTTGTTATCAATCAGGGTGGTACCGCGATAATTCGTCCCTGGCATTTTGCCAGGGGCTTTTTTAATGTCCAAAAATAGTATAGGAGTGTTAATTTTATGGAAAAATATTGTCCTCAATCCATTGAAAAAAAATGGCAGAAAATCTGGGACGAAACAAAAGCTTACCAGATTAATATGGACCCAAACAAACCAAAATATTATGTACTTGAAATGTTCCCTTACCCATCTGGTAATTTACATATGGGACATGTTCGCAATTACTCCATCGGTGATGTTATTGCTCGTTATAAAACTATGAATGGTTTCAATGTACTTCATCCAATGGGCTTTGACGCATTCGGTATGCCTGCTGAAAACGCAGCTATCAAACATGGCGTTAGTCCTTCTGACTGGACTGAAGATAATATGGCAAATATGACTCGTCAACAAAAAGAAATGGGTCTTTCTTACGACTGGGATAGAAAAGTTGCTACTTGCCATGAAGATTATTATAAATGGACTCAATGGCTCTTTGAATTATTCTATAAAAAAGGCTTAGCTTATAAGAAAAAAGCTTCTGCTAACTGGTGTGAAACTTGCCATACTGTACTTGCTAATGAACAAGTTATTGATGGTAAATGCTGGCGCTGTGATGATACAGTAGTGAAAAAAGACCTTGAACAATGGTTCTTAAAAATCACAGATTATGCTGATGTATTATTAAAAGACCTTGATAAACTTGAAGGCTGGCCAAACCGCGTAAAAATCATGCAGGATAACTGGATTGGTCGCAGTGAAGGTGCTGAATTTAGCTTTGATGTACCTGATTACAATGAAAAAATTTCTGTTTATACAACTCGCCCTGATACTGTATTTGGTGTATCTTATGTTGTACTTGCAGCAGAACATCCACTTGTAAAAAAAATTCATCAAAGGCAAAGAAAACGAACAAGAAATCTTAAAATTCATTGAAGAAGTACACAATATGAATGAAATCGAACGTACTTCTAGTGAATCTGAGAAAAAAGGTATGTTCACAGGCGTTTATGCTATAAATCCATTCAATGGTGAAAAAGTTCCTGTATGGGTAACAAACTATGTTCTCTTTGAATATGGTACTGGCGCTGTTATGGGTGTTCCTACTCATGATGAACGTGACTTTATGTTTGCTAAAAAATACAATTTACCAATGAAAATTGTTATTCAAAATAAAGAACATAATTTAACACTTGAAACTATGGAAAATACGTTGAAGATGGTGAACTTGTAGAGTCCGGTCAATTCACTGGCATGAATAATCGTAAAGCTATCACAGCTATGATTGATTGGCTCGAAGAAAATAACCTCGGCAAACGTCGTGTAAATTATCGTTTACGTGATTGGCTCATCTCCCGTCAACGTTATTGGGGTGCTCCAATTCCTATTATTTACTGCCCTCATTGCGGTGAAGTTCTCGTTCCTGAAGAACAATTACCTGTAAAATTACCTAAAGATGTAAAATTTGAAACTGGTGCAACTTCTCCACTTGCTCAAGCTGAAGATTTCGTAAATTGCACATGTCCAAAATGTGGTGCACCTGCAAAACGTGAAACAGATACTATGGATACATTCATCTGCTCTTCCTGGTACTATATGCGCTATGCTGATCCACACAATGATAAAGCTCCATTTAGCAAAGATGCTATCAATTATTGGCTCCCTGTTGACCAATATATCGGTGGTATTGAACATGCTATCTTGCACTTATTATATTCCCGTTTCTTCACAAAAGTATTAAAAGATGCAGGTCTTGTAGAATTTGATGAACCATTTACAAACCTTTTAACTCAAGGTATGGTTATCAAAGATGGTTCTAAAATGAGTAAATCTAAAGGAAATGTTGTATCTCCTGAAGAAATCATCAAAAAATATGGTGCAGATACTGCTCGTCTCTTTATTTTATTTGCTGCTCCACCAGAACGTGACCTTGAATGGAGTGACCAAGGCGTTGAAGGTGCTTGGCGTTTCATTCAGCGTGTATGGAGAATTATCCTTTCCTATGCTGATAAAGTTAAAGAAAATCCAACTTTTGATGTAAAAGCACTCACTAAAGAAGAAAAAGAATTATTCCGTATTTTAAACGTTACTATTGAAAAAGTAACTGAAGATATCGGTACTCGTAGTACTTTCAACACTGCAATTAGCTCCATCATGGAACTTGTAAATGCTTTCTATGTATTCAAAGATGGCAACTTAAATGCAGGTCTTGCTCGCGAAGTAGTTATCAACTTAATTAAACTTTTAGCACCATTTGCACCACATGTTACTGAAGAACTTTGGCAACAAATCGGTCAAACAGGTAGCGTACATCATACTACATGGCCAACATTTGACCCTAAAGCTACTATTGCTGATGAAGTTGAAGTTGTTGTCCAAGTAAATGGTAAATTACGTAGCAAAATAATGGTATCTTCCTCTGCTACTCGTGAAGCACAACAAGAAATCGCTCTTGCTGATGAAAAAATCAAAGGCTTAATCGAAGGTAAAACTATCGTTAAAGTAATCAGCGTTCCTAAAAAACTTGTAAATATCGTTGTTAAAGGCTAAGATTAGTCTATAAAAAATAAGCTATAGCAATTAAAATTTTACTTTGCTATAGCTTATTTTTATTTATGATTTTTCCATTTCCATTCTACGAAAGTTCCTGTATTTTTATCTATGGTAAATTCATATAAAACACCATTGACTTGTGCTCTACCTTCATATTGTAAATAGTCATCATCATGTTCTAATTTCAAATTAATATCACCTGTAGTACAATTTGGAATTTGTGCTTTTACTAATTCAATAGCACCCGCTTCATCTACTGGTTTTCCAGATAATTTGGCATAATATTTTTTATCAATCTCATAATCCATTGCCAAAATTTCTCCGCCATACATATCTACATTATAATTATATTCTTTATTATCAGCATAAAATTCTATATCATAAATATCTTTACCATAATAATTTTCTATTTTAGTCTTTAATCGACTGATATCTTTAGCTTCCATATCTGCATTTTCTAAAACAATAATTTCAGCTTGTTCCTTTGATATTATTCCTGATTTTTCCACTTTTACATCATGCTGTTCAATTTGCTGTTCTGTTCTATTATCCATAGGAATAACATTTTTTACTCCTTTAAATTCTTTTTGGTCATCTATCTGCGATTGCATTATACCATAGCCTCCAAAAAAGCCCAATACTAAAATGATAATTATAATACCAACAATCCTCACAAAATCATACCCTTTCTTTATTCTCTATCCATGCTATTTAAACTTTACTTTATTAATTTTTCCATATGTATATGCGGACAATATTCATCTAAATAAATATCTCCACTTGCTCTATATCCTAAACTTTCATAAAAAGCTCTCGCTCTACATTGTGCAGATAAATTTATTTTTTCACCTGATAAAGCTTTCACTTTTTCCTCTAATAAGTTCATCAAGTTAGTGCCTATATGACATTTACGATATTCTTTAAGCACTGCTAATCTGCCAATTATATATGAATTTTTCTCATCTTCATCTCGATATAATCTCGCATTTGCTATAGCTTTTTCTCCTTCCCAAATAATTAAATGATATGCAATATCATCTATATCATCAAATTCATTTTCAAATTTTTGTTCATTCACAAATACTTCTATGCGTATATCTTTTGCCTCTTGGGGCAAATAATCAAAAAACTTGTACTTCAAATTCATCTTTACACCTTTACTTATCATACTTTTATTTATATTATATCATGAAAATTGCTCTCAATAACACCGATTATAGCACTATTCTCATATATTTAATAAAAAAATTAACAGTGTTACAAGAGTTTTATAAATAATTAAACTCTCATAAACACTGTTCAAACAAAAATTAAATATTAATATAAAATATTGCTACCTACTTGATAGATAATAACGGCTACTAAATATGCAATTAATAATTGGAAAAATATTGCAAAACAAGTCCATTTTGTAGAATTAGTTTCTTTTTTTATAGTTACAATACTAGCTATACATGGAGTATATAATAAACAAAATACCATCAAAACATAAGCATTTAATTCATGAAAACCAACTTGTGCTAATTGACCAACTAAATTATTCATGCCTTCTGCTGAATTGATATTTAAAATACCATACAATACACTCAAACTTGCTACAACAACTTCTTTTGCTGCAATACCAGATATCAAAGCCACTGCAATCTGCCATAATCCAAGTCCAGCAGGAACTAAAATAGGTGCTATCAATCGACCGATTTGAGCTCCAAAGCTATCACCGATATCTACCATACCGGAGAAATTAAAGTTTAAGATAAACCAGATAATTATTGAAGCTACGAAAATCGTTGTACCAGCTTTGGCTAAATATGATTTAACTTTTTCCCAAGCATATAAGAATATAGACATTACATTTGGTGATTTATATTCAGGAAGTTCTATCAACAATACTTTTTTTATCGCTCTTATCGCTCACCTTATAAAAGATTTTAGCAATAATTATCGCCATAACTATGCCGATTACATACATAGAAAAAGCTACAAACATCGCATATTCTGGGAAAAACATTCCTGAAAATAAAATATATATTGGAAGTCTAGCACTACATGACATAAATGGCGTTACTAAAATAGTACGCAATCTATCTTTTGGGTCTTCTAATGCTCTTGATGCCATAATTGCTGGCACTGAACAACCAAATCCCAATAATAAAGGAATAAATGCTCTACCAGATAAACCGATTTTGCCCATTACTGAGTCCATGACATAAGCCACACGCGACATATATCCACTATCTTCTAACACAGCTAAAGCTAAGAATAAAATAAATATATTCGGTAAAAATGCTAATATACCACCAATACCAGCTATAGCCCCATCAATTAACAATGACGATATAATTGGACTGACATCTATAGAATTCAATATTGCCATCAAATCATTGCTTACAATATCTATTCCTTCTACTAAATAATTTTAAAAATATCACCTATAGTAAAAGTTAAGAAGAAAATAAATGCCATAATAGCCAAGAAAATTGGAATACCCCAAACATTATCAGTAAGCACAGCATCTATTCTATCTGTAGAGCGCGCTTCTTTATCTTTATTTACTAATACCTCTTGTATTATTTCTTCGATAAAGTCATATTTTTGCTTGATGATATCTTTTTCATAACTTCTATCCAATACATCAGGCAAATCTAAAGGATATTTTTCAATAATTTCTTTATCCTGTACTAATTCTTTGATTGCATGCCAACGCAAATTAGGTAATTGACCATATTTTTCAACGAGAGCTTCCTCAATAATATCTATCTTATCTTCAATCTCATCACTATAAACAACTACACAATCTTTATGATGATTATGTCTATGCTTGCGATTTAAAATTTCTTCACCATGATGATGTTCTATTTTATCTTTAATTTTTTCACCCTGATGATGAGCAACTGCATGCATTAAGATTTCCAGACCACGTTTTTTTTCTAGCACTGACAGGAACTACTGGTATCCCTAGCATTTCTGGCAATCTATGAAAATCGATATCCATGCCTCGCTCTTCAACAATATCCATCATATTTAAAGCTAGAACCATTGGCTTACCTAATTCAATAAGTTGCAATGCTAAATATAAATTTCGCTCTAAAGAAGAAGCATCTGCCACATCGACAACAATATCGACTTCATCATCTAATATATATTGACGTGATACTTGCTCTTCCATAGTATATGAAGTCAAACTATAAATTCCTGGTAAATCCACTAATTTATAATTTTCATTGTGAAATTGCATTGCTCCTTCTTTTTTTTCTACAGTTACACCGGGCCAATTAGCAACTTTTAAATGAGCACCAGTATAAGCATTAAATAAAGTAGTTTTCCCACAATTAGGATTGCCAATAAAAGCTACATGAACATCTTTACTCATTTTCTATTTCCTCGATTTCTATAGCATCTGCTATTTCTTTACCTATGGCAAAACGAGTGCCACGTACCTTTATAATTACAGCACCTTGATTTTTTTTATTTAAAACCATAAGTTTTACTTGGTCAGTCATGCCGAGCATCTCCAAACGACGTTCAATATTTCCCTCTAAATTTACTTTTTTTACAAGATAAGTTCTTCCTTTTTGTGCTTGTGATACATTCAAAATTATTGCCTCCTAAATATACATATTTTTCATTTTATCACATCTAGGCAAATTTTATCTAAAAAATAAAAAACGACACCTTTAAATAGTGTCGCTTTTATAGATAAAATCATTATTTAATTAAAATTTATCCTTATCTTTTGGTGGTGTAATATCTATTATTTTACCACTTTTAGACTCTGTATATTCCGCATCTTGTTCATTTGTATATTGATTATATTGTTGATATTCACTTTGATTTGCACCATTTAAACGGTTTCCACATTCAGGGCAGAATTTTGGAGGATTATTTCTATCTGGTGCCATCCATCCACAATTAGGACAACGGAAATTATTTTCATCATATCTACTGCTAGCATAAGCATTAGTTTCATTTTTTTTGCCAAAAAGTTTACGATAAATAGCCATAATTATCATTACTACGATACCGATAAGTACCACATTGGCAATTAAGCCTAAAATATCACCCATAAATCCGCCAAGACCAAACATATTGCTGAGCATGCTACCTAAGAACATACCACCAGCAAATAAACCAATATTTCTTAAAGCACTACCCCAACGGCTACCAGATTGCTGATTGTTTGCTGTATTTGTAGTAGTGTTAGTTTTATTTGCAGTATTTGTGCTCGCATTATTTGTTGTATTATTTGTAGTTGCATTAGACTTAGGTGCTTCTGTAGCATTTGTCTTTGGTGCATCAGTTTTTGGTGTTGTAGTTGTTGTTGATTTTGTAGAAGGTGTTAAAGATTTTGTTGTACTAGCTGGAGCTTGAACCCGCCACCGCCAGATTTTGCTTTTGCCATGCCGATACCACTAAAAGCAAAAACACACACCATCACAATTGCTAATATTTTTTTGAAATTCATTATACACACTCTCTTTTTAATAGTTATTTTTTGTCTAATTAATAGTTATTTTAACATATAAAGCATAATCAATCAATTATCTAATTAATTATTTATAAACTTGCCTACAAAAAAAAGCTACAGCCAAAACTGTAGCTCTTATAACATAGAATAAATCGCTAATACCAATACTCCTGGTACTCCAAATATCCCTGCTATCAATGCCGTTATAAAATTAATCGGAATGTATACAAATCCCAAGAAATTTATAATATATAAAACGATAGCACCTATTATGCTATTATAAATGCAATTCCATAAGATTTTTAGTGGCATAGAAAAAATTTTAGTGAATACACATAAAATCAATAAGCCCACAAAAAAAGCAATAACTAATGTAGATTCAACCATAAAATCACAACCTTTGTTCTAAATGAACTTACATTTCTCGACGATTTTCAATAGCTTTAGCTAAAGTTACCTCATCTGCATATTCTAAATCGCCACCAACAGGAAGTCCATGAGCAATTCTTGTTACTTTTACACCTAGTGGTTTTAATAATTTGGCAATGTACATAGCTGTTGCTTCGCCTTCGATATTAGGGTTAGTAGCCATGATAACTTCTTTTACTTTATCATCATATAGACGATTTAATAATTCTTTGATATGAATATCCTCTGGCCCTACTCCTTCAATTGGCGATAAAGCTCCATGCAATACATGATAAACGCCTTTATAATCTCGCATACGTTCCATAGCCACTATATCTTTAGGCTGTTCTACTACACAAATAATAGAATGATCTCTATTTGAAGAAGTGCAAATAGCACAAGGGTCTGTATCACTGAGATAAACAACAACTGCAAAAGCCAATTTTTTCTTTAGCTTCAATAATAGCCTGCGCCAAGGCTTTTGCTTGGGCAGGCTCCATGTCTAAAATATGATATGCTAAGCGTACAGCTGTCTTTGAACCAATTCCTGGTAAAGCACGAAAATGTTCAATTAGCTTAGCCATAGGCTCAATATATCTCATTAGAATAATCCAGCAGGAAGATTTAAACCACTAGTTAATTTGCTCATTTCACTAGCCATCATTTCATCTACTTTTACCATAGCCTGATTTACAGCAGATAAAATAAGGTCTTGTAACATTTCTACATCTTCTGGATCTACTGCAGCTTTATCAATAACAAGGGACTGCATCTGTTTTTCACCGTTCATAACGACTTTAACAACACCGCCACCAACACTTACTTCAACAGTTTTCTTTTTTAAGTTCATCTTGCATTTTTTTTCATATCAGCTTGCATTTTCTGAACTTTTTTCATCATGCCAGCCATATTACCTTGATTAAACATCAAAATACCTCCATATAAAATATTTTTCTCTATTTAGAGTATCAAAATAAAATTAAAATCGTCAATTATCTATTATTTATTATCTTCAGGAATTATTTTTCCACCAAAAATCTCAATCGCCGTCTGTAATGTATGTTTACCTTCTGGTGTCATATTATCATAATCCACATCTGTTGGCGCTATATCTACATAATCTTCATCTGTAGGCATAGGAATGTCTGCTTGATAATCACCTTGTGGCAATACATCCTCATCTTCAATCATAGGAATTGTTACTTTTGGCGCTTTTATTTCCTGTATTTTATCAACATTATTATTTAAAGTAGTATTAACCTGTGGCATTTGCGTTATTTTCAAATCTCCACAAGTACAGACTAAACGCAAATTATGACCTGTTACATTTTCTAATACTTCTTCTATCAATAAACGATAATCATCTTTTTCTGTACGAGCTTGTAAAAATGGGCTATCAAAATGGATAAAAAATTGATTATCTGCTATACGATAAGGTAGAGCTCTATTTACACAAGCCACTACAACTTTTTTGCGACGAGCATTAAGCCCTGCCAACACATTTTGCCAAATAGCTGTAGCATCAGCATTTTCCATTGGCATTATATTAGTATGCACTGGCTCATTTTCAACTATTTTTGAAGCTCTTTTTACTGTATTTTGTCTTGGCTCTACAGAAGTATTCATCATTGGCGCATTTGTCATTGGAGCTGATTTATACTGCTCTTGCATATTAGCAACTGACTACTAAGTGCTTTGACTATTCTATCTAAACGAGAAACAGTCTGTTCTAGCGCCATTATTTTTGCCTCTGAAGCTCCCTTGTTATTTACTGCAGGTATATTATTCATCATCGGCATTATTTTCTCTGAATTATTATTTTCAGCTTCGCCTTGCCAACATAATTTTAAAAATAAAACTTCTGCCGTTATTCTAGGTTGACTTGCCCATTTTATTTCGTTAATAGCCTCATGTATTTTTTGAATAATTTGCATTATCTGCTCATGCGTAAATTCTTTAGCTTGGCAAGATAATACCTCTTCATCTTCAAAATACATATTTAAATTTAATAATTTATTTGAAGCTTTATAGAGCATAATCGAACGAAAATGCAATACTAATTCGTTCAATAATTGTTTTATTTCTTTACCTTGAGCTATTATTTCATCAAGGATAGTTAAAATCGTTTGACTATCTTTTTTAGCTAGAGCATCTGTTATCTGCCATACCCAATCATGACCTACAAGCCCTAATACTTTTCTCACTTGTGTAACAGTAAGTTCATCTTTGGTAAAAGCAAGACATTGGTCTAATAAACTGAGTGCATCACGCATACCGCCATCTGCCTGAATGGCAATAATAGACAATGCATCTTTATCTGCATTTAGCCCCATCTCATCAGTAATCATCACAAGTCGTTTTAAGATATCATCTTTTGTTATGCGTTTAAAATCATATCTTTGACAACGTGATTGTATTGTTATTGGCACCTTATGCACTTCTGTTGTTGCCAAAATAAATACAACATGAGATGGTGGTTCTTCTAATGTTTTTAGCAAAGCATTAAAAGCTTCTGTCGTCAACATATGAACTTCATCGATGATATATACTTTATATTTACCATCTACAGGAGCAAATTTCACTGTTTCACGTAAATCACGAATTTCATCAATACCACGATTGGAAGCCGCATCTATTTCAAAAACGTCCATGAATGAACCATCATTTATTTTTTGACAACATACACATTGATTACAAGGTGTTGGTGTCGGTCCATGCTCACAATTTAAAGCCTTCGCTAAAATCTTAGCTGTACTTGTCTTCCCTGTACCACGTGGTCCAGAAAATAAATATGCATGAGCTACTTTACCGGTGCTTATAGCATTAGATAAAGTTTCACTGATATGTTCTTGGCCTATAAGATCCGAAAAATCTTGTGGTCTCCACTTTCGGTAAAGTGCCATATAAGCCATAATAAATGCTCCCCCCTCCTATTTTTGGATATAAAAAAAAACAGCTTCTCAGGTAAGAACACGGTATTCAGGCGCCCTCACGGCACATGAAGATGATCACTTACCGTTGCTCCCTTCCGGACCTGGCGGGGTTCATGAGTCTCCATTGCGCGAGACCCGAATACCGCAGTCTTACATGAGAAACTGCTCATGAATGATATTTTAGCATAAAAAAAGAATTATTACAAGTGTTCATTTCTTTGATGGCAAAGAAACGAACCAAAGAAAGCCACCGCAGATAAAATTTGAACTTTGAAAATACTTATCGCTTCATACAACGCTTAGAAACTCGCTTCGCTCAAACATTCAGACTAAAAACGTATTCAGCGATAATTATTTTCAATAACCTAAAGGTTACCATTCAAATTTTATAATGCGGAAATTAATAGTACGATATTATCAATAAATACCAAACTTCCCCGCGTTAGCAGACTTTTACGGTAGCTGAAAGCTATTGGCAAAGATAAAATTAGGCTACGGTTTTAGTCCTACTGTTTGAGCGAAGCGAGTTTAGAGCGTTGTAGACATAGTTTTATCTTTGCCAAAGTAAAATCAATATTGCGGGGCTTTTTCTTTTTTGGTTCATTTTTCTTTTATTATAAAAGAAAAATCGAAATAAAAAATGTGACTTTAAAGTTTACTTCCAATATTGTAATT
>ENA-OQJT01000285-OQJT01000285.1-human-gut-metagenome-genome-assembly--contig:-NODE-285-length-13122-cov-0.801616_pt1 | contig 13122 bp, 15 predicted proteins | sample MGYA00242612_ERZ504779 | MGnify/ENA primary metagenome ERZ504779 (study PRJEB26092, sample SAMD00036366) | human gut metagenome | host: Homo sapiens | study: EMG produced TPA metagenomics assembly of...
GAAACTATGGAAACAAAAAGTAAAATAACAACAAAATGAGACAGAATCTGCAGCACATCAAACAGGTATGATGGATATAAAAGATTTTGATTATGATCTTCCGGAGGAGCTGATAGCACAGGATCCTCTGGAGGACCGCTCCAGCTCAAGACTCATGGTGCTTGACAAGAAGACAGGAGAAGTCAGCCATCATGTGTTCAAGGAGATTGTTAAATATTTAAGACCGGGCGACTGCCTTGTGCTCAACAATACAAAGGTAATTCCTGCACGTCTTTTTGGCGTGAAAGAAGGCACTATGGCAAAGATAGAGATACTTCTTCTAAAGCGCAGACAAAATGACGTATGGGAGACTCTTGTAAAGCCGGGGAAAAAAGGCAAAGCCGGGCACAAAGATTATATTTGGTGACGGACTTTTAACAGGTGAAGTAATAGATGTGGTTGATGATGGAAACAGCTGATTCAGTTCAGTTATGAGGTATTTTTGAGGAGATACTTGATAAGCTCGGACAGATGCCGCTGCCTCCGTATATCACACATCAGCTAAAGGACAAGAACCGCTACCAGACAGTATATGCAAAGTATGACGGCTCGGCCGCTGCGCCTACGGCAGGACTGCATTTCACAAAGGAACTTTTACAGCAGGTAAAAGATAAGGGCGTAGATATTGCAGAGGTAACTTTACATGTGGGGCTTGGCACGTTTAGACCGGTAAAGGTGGATAATGTGCTTGATCACCATATGCATTCTGAGTTTTACATGGTGTCACAGGAGGCTGCAGACAAGATTAATAATGCAAAGAAAAATGGCGGCAGAATAATATCTGTCGGCACTACAAGCACTCGTACCTTAGAGGCAGCATCCGATGAAAACGGCATGCTAAAAGAGTGCAGCGGATGGACGGATATCTTTATTTATCCGGGATACAGCTTTAAGGTGATTGACTGTCTGATTACAAATTTCCATCTGCCACAGTCTACACTTGTCATGCTTGTGTCAGCATTAGCAGGCAGAGAGCATGTCCTCAATGCATACAAAGAGGCTGTAGAGGAAAGATACAGGTTTTTCAGCTTTGGTGATGCGATGTTTATAACGAACGATATGCATATGGACGATGAGGCAGCTGAATAAATTTTACTTGTAAAAATCAGTCATATATACTAATATGTTGTTTGAGGGTAATTTGTTCCCTTAGTCAATAATATAATAGATGGGGTAAAGTGAATGGAAGAAAAGAGAAGACATAAAAGACTTGACATTGATGTATCGGTACAGTTAGAGCGGCTGGATGAGGACGGAGTGACAACACTTAAGTATTGTCATGTGGATGTCACAGATATTTCCAGAAGCGGTATAGGATTTAATGCAAAGGTACCTCTTGATATACATACATATTATGACACCAGGATCCAAATTTGGACCAAGGAGGTTGTGGATGCGGTTATCGAGATTGTACGAAGAACAGACAGTGAAGAAGGAGTATATCACTATGGTGCTGTGTTTATCGGTATGACAGACACTGATGCACTCAAGATTGATATTTATCAGATTTTCAATGATTTATAAAGTAAAAAAGTAAATCATCCACATGATATAGTAACCAGTGTACCTGGCTCAAAGAGTATCACAAACAGGGCCCTTTTAATCGCTGCACTCGCAAGCGGGCGCAGCGTTTTAAAAGGGTGTCTTTTTAGTGATGATTCAAGACATTTTATAGATGCACTGATTCGTTTGGGATTTCCGGTTTTGGTGGATGAGGATAAAAGAGAAATAACAATAACAGGCTTTGGAGGCAGGATACCAAAGAATGAAGCTGAGATAGATGTGGGAAGTGCAGGTACCGCTGCGCGTTTTCTTACAGCTCTTCTTGGACTGTCAAAGGGCAGATACCATATAGTGTCCTCTGAGCAGATGAAGAAGCGTCCTATGAAGGATCTGCTTGTATCGCTTGAAAAGCTGGGTGCCCATATTGAGTATGATGAGAACGAATATCATTTTCCTTTTACCATCGGAAATACAGGGGAGTATGCTGATACTGTTGATATAAACGTAGACAAGAGCAGCCAGTTTTTTGAGTGCCCTTCTTATCTCGGCTATAGTGATGGAAAAGAACTTTACGATTAATGTCACAGGAACGCATGGTATGGCATATGTTGAGATGACGCGTCTTATGATGAAGCAGTTTGGGCTTGATGTGATGCAGGACAAAAAGAATAACAGCTTTATTATCCCTAAGAAAGCGGTGTATGAAAGCTTAGACTATGATATAGAGCCGGATGTGTCGGCTGCATGCTATTTTTATGCAATGAGCCCGCTTTTACATGTTAAGTCAAAGGTGATGGGGGTGCACCAAAACAGCTTGCAGGGAGATGTGGCATTTCTTGATGTGCTTGCGGATATGGGCTGCACAATTTCCGACGAGGCAGACGGCATAGTGTGTATGCCACCAAAGAATGCTCATATACATGGCGGAAGCTGGGATTTGTCAACATTCTCAGACCAGGCGCTGACACTTGCTGCGATTGCACCGTTTGCAAAGGAGTCTGTAGGGATAGAAGGCATTTCGCATATTCGTCTGCAGGAGTGTGACAGGATAAACGCCATCGAGGAAACCTGACGGAATTAGGTGTGAGGGTTGAAGAAATTGAAAATGGCTTAAAGATTTATCCGGCAGAGCGTATTAAGTCTTGTAAAATTAAAACGTATGACGATCATCGCGTAGCCATGTCATTTACTTTGCCGGGGCTTAAGGCAGAGGGTGTTGAGATAATAGACCCTTATTGCTGCCGCAAGACCTTTGAGAATTTCTATGAGGTACTTGAGGAGAGCGTATATTAATAAAGTGTTATTGGTTTCTGTTTATCTGTAAACAGTGCTGCATTGGACGGTATAAAAAGAGCCGTAAAACGAATCAAATTCGTTTTACGGCTCTTTGTTTTTGGGATTAAAACCATATAACAGGATAAATCATCTGCGGTGAATAGTATAGTTTCTTTCTTTAAGTACGCTGATAGCCGATTCAAGAGCATCTTCGTCATAGAACTCTATGCGCAGTACACCCTCCTCAAACTCACGGTTGTTTATGATGCCGATATTCTTGATGTTGATGCCGTTGAAGGCTAAAAGGCTTGCAAGCACTGCAATACCGCCTGCCTCGTCAGCGATATCGACAAACACCTCGTGGAAATCCTTGCGGATTTTGGCACCGGGCAGTGTGAGTGAATCCCTGTAATTCTTTGAATCCTGGAAATAATCAATCATCTTTTGAGAACTGCCCTCTGCAATTATTTCGCGAAGCTTATGGAAATTGGCTTCATACTGGTCCATGAGTGAGAGCAGCTGTGTTTTGTTGGACTCACATATGTTTTCCCACATGACAGGGGAGCTTGCAGCGATACGTGTCACATCGCGGAAGCCTCCGGCAGCGATAGTTTTCATGGTCTCTTTTTCGGAATCAATATGCTCAATCAGATTGACAAGAGAGTATGCAATCATATGTGGCAGGTGGCTGATGGCTGCGGTAGCATGATCGTGCTCCCTATAGTCTAAAATGAGAGCTATCGAGCCCAGTGAAAGTACAAACTGTTTGAAATCATTCTGATTTTCTTCAGTAGTTGCAGCAGTAGGAGTGATAATATAGTAGGCGTTCTCCAAAAGCTGCTTGTCTGAATTGAGTATGCCCGTTTTTTCAGAGCCGGTCATAGGATGACCGCCGATGAAATTGCGCTCAAGACCAAGCTCTATGACCTTTTCATGAATCTGGGTTTTGGTGCTGCCTACATCTGTGATGATACAGTCATCCTTTATGATATCCTTAAGCTGTGTGAGGTATTCGATATTTTTGTTTACCGGTGCACACAGAAAGATTACGTCGCAGTCTTTAAAAGAGTTAAGCTCTAAAAGCTCATTATTATCTATCAGGCCAAGCCCAAAGGCATCATCTATGGTCTGTTGATGCCCGGCTGTTGCGATAATTGAGACCTTTGGATTATTTTCTTTCATTTTTCTGGCTATCGAGCCGCCAATCAGACCGAGCCCTATAAAGCCAACTTTATCAAAATGCATTTATGTGTATCTCCTAATTCTTTATTGTAACTATTCAGAATCACCACACGCACATTCTCAAAATTGCACTATAGTGGTTCGGAATATTTACAATATATTATATCCAATTTAACACTATAAGCAATAAATTATTGGCATATTTATTCCAATATAATAATGATATGAGGGTCAAAAGTCATTTATGATTAATCAGATTGCATAAAAGTGTTGTAAATTATATAAAATATTAGTACAATGTTTACATACTATAATAATGTCAGGGAGGTACTTGAAATGAATGTTTACACTACTGAGAAGATTCGAAACGTCGTGCTTTTAGGCCATAGCGGCTGTGGCAAGACATCACTCGTGGAAGCTATGGCATATCTGGCAGGACAGACCACCAGAATGGGCACTGTAGCGGATGGCAGCACTATCAGCGATTTTGACAAAGAAGAGATAAAGCGTCAGTTCTCTATACATACATCGGTTGTACCGATTGAGTGGGATAATGTCAAAATAAATATTCTCGATACTCCTGGTTTTTTTGATTTTGTGGGAGAGGTTGAAGAAGCTGTATCGGCTGCAGATGCTGCAATCATCGTGGTTTCAGGCAAGGCAGGCATACAGACAGGCACAAAAAGAGCATGGGAGATATGCGAGAAATACAAGCTGCCGAGGATGATTTTCGTGACGGACATGGATATCGACAATGCAAGCTTCAAGGATGTGGTATTAAAGCTGCAGGAGCTTTATGGCAAGAAAATAGCTCCATTCCATCTGCCAATCAGAGAAAATGAGAAGTTTGTGGGCTATGTCAATGTCATCCAGCAGAGGGCAAAGAGATGGAATGAAAGCGGAGGCGTGGATAAGTTTGATGTGCCTGAGTACTCAAAGGAGAACCTGGGAATATGTCGTGAGGCTTTAGTTGAAGCTGTAGCTGAGACAAGCGAGGAGTTCATGGACAGATATTTCGGCGGAGAGGAGTTCTCTGATGATGAAATCAGGGCTGCGCTTCGTGCAAACGTGCTTGAGGGCTCTATTGTACCGGTGCTCATGGGCTCAAATATTCTCGCAAGAGGCATGTATACACTTATGGCTGATATTGTGAAATACCTGCCAAGTCCTGAGAAGAGAAGCTGTACCGGTATTAACACCAAGACAAATGAGGTGTATAATGCTGATTATGATTTTGCAAAATCAAAGAGCGCTTATGTGTTCAAGTCTATAGTTGACCCGTACATCGGTAAGTATTCACTGATCCAAGGTTTAATTCGGGCGTACTAAAGACAGATGATGTACTTTACAATTATCACAGGGACTGCGATGAGAAAATCGGAAAGCTCTATGTGATGAGAGGCAGTAAGGTGGAAGAGGTGAAGGAGCTTCATGCAGGTGATATCGGAGCGCTTGCAAAGCTTACAAAGACTCTTACGACAGATTCGCTTTCCACCAGAAATATGCCTGTTACATATCTTAGAACAAGTATATCAAAGCCGTATGTGGCAATGCGCTACAAGGCAAAGAAAAAGGGCGATGAGGACAAGATTTCCCAGTCTTTACAGAAACTGTTAATGGAGGATCTGACATTAAACAGTGTAAATGACAGTGAAAATGGACAGACTGTACTATATGGTATCGGTGATATGCAGCTTGAGGTAGTGGCAAGTGAGCTTCTTGAAAAGTACAAGGTGGAGATAGAGCTTATGCGTCCAAAAGGTAGCCTTTAAGGAGACTATCAGGAAAAAATCTGACGTAGAGTATAAGTACAAGAAGCAGTCGGGCGGACACGGACAGTACGGACATGTCAAGATGACCTTTGAGCCGTCAGGTGATATGGATACGCCATATGTATTTGAGCAGACGGTCGTAGGAGGAGCTGTACCGAAGAACTTCTTCCCTGCTGTTGAAAAGGGTATTGCAGAGTCCGTGAAAAAGGGACCTCTTGCAGCCTATCCTGTGACAGGTATAAAGGCTGTGCTGTATGACGGCTCTTATCATCCGGTTGATTCATCTGAGATGGCCTTTAAGGTGGCAACACAGCAGGCCTTTAAAAAGGGCATTATGGAGGCAAAGCCGGTGCTTCTTGAGCCGATTGCCACTCTTAAGGTAGTGGTGCCTGAGGGCTATACAGGTGATGTGATGGGTGAGCTTAACAAGAGACGTGCGCGAGTGATGGGCATGAACCCGACAGACAATGGATATCAGGAGATAGTTGCGGATATTCCTTATCTGGAGCTTTATGGATACAATGCCACACTTCGCTCAATGACGAGTGGAAGCGGCACATTCTCGTATGAGTTTGCCAGATATGAGCAGGCACCGGATGATGTGGCTGCAAAACAGATAGAAGAAAGGGCAAGCAAGCTTGTTGAAGTTGAAGAGTAGAATAGCATTAATTATATTACTTACATTGATTTTTACCAATACTCATGTGTTTGCATCGGAGATAAAAGAGGCAGAAGCTGCCTCTTTTGCTTCCGGGCCATCACTAAATACACTGGTTGACAATATGTCAGAAAGTGATGGTGTTTCATATATTTACTATAATCTGGGCGGTGCGGCAAATAATATCAATAATTATGGATACATCACACCAAAGCAGAAATTCATGGGACTAAGAGAACCACACAAATACGGTTATAAATTTGATGGCTGGTATCTGGATGAGCATTTTTCAAAAAAGGCGGATGTTCTGACCTACGAAAAAGCAAATGGATATGTGGTATATGCCAAATGGGTCAGGACGATTAACAATGAATACAGCGTAGAGCATTACAATTACAGGAGTAATAAAAAAGCGCATACACTGGCGCTTAAGGATTGCGATTACGATTTTATAGATGAAATAGATATTCCGGGCATGCCGGAGACGAAGGAGAATGATTTTCTCAATAATTATATTTTCAGTGAGGCACAGTGTCCTCAGGGAATTTGTATCACGGACGAATACGTGCTTATCACGAGCTATTCTGATGACAAGGGCTCACTAGGGGAGCTTATGGTATTTGACAGGGAGGACGGAGAGTACCTTGTGACACTTGGCATGGATGCAAACAGTCACCTGGGAGGAATTGCCTTTGACGGGGAAAATGTATGGGTGTGCAATTCCTACGACACAACTGTGGAGCGCATCTCGTATGATTTTATCTCTCTAATGGCCACTGCGAATTCCAAGCAGGTCATCGATGCGACAGGTGTGGTAGATGTGTTTGATGTGGGAAACAAGCCGTCATGCATCACATTCTATGGAGGCAGGTTGTGGATAGCCACTCATAATATCCTTTTTAAGTCAAAGATGGTAGCATATTATTATGACAAAAAGGATGACAGGCTCACAAGCCTTAGCACATATACGATACCTGCCAGAGTGCAGGGAGTTACATTTGATGCCTCAGGAAAGGTATATCTGAGCACCTCCTATGGCAGAAATGAGTCATCGTATATCAAGTGCTACAAATCGCTCATAGCTCTGTCGTCAAGACCTAACAGCCCCGACATCACAATAGAGATGCCGCCGGGCTCAGAGGAGCTTGACAGTGTGGATAAAAGATTGTATGTCATTTTTGAATCTGCGGGGGAGAAGTACCTTGAGGGCACGGATGGCAAGGGAAACTCGCCTGCACCGATAGACAAAATACTTCGCATAAATACAGATTCATTTAAAAAATTAACTATAGCATTTTTAAAAGCTTTTCAACCTGCCTGCGGTTTTTCTCAGGCAGGTTTTTGCTTAGCTCGGTGCACATGGAATATACCTCTTCTTTGGTAAATTCTATGCCGTTACGCTTTGCCTCCTTAATACTTTCCATGAGAAAAGGCATGGCGCTCGTTGTATCTTTCGGTTTTTCCTTTTGTGCAAAATTATTTAAAAAATTCCTGCTTTGTCATAAATCTCCCTATTGTCCAAAACTGAAAAAATATTTAATAGATTGTCTATCGTATCCTGTTCACTTTTACTGCAGTATTTCTTTAAGGCATTGAGCATGGAAAGCCTTCTGTCTGACATACTTTCAGTCTCCGCAACAGACAGTGCAGGTGCACAATCTATCATTCTCATTGAATTCATAAGTGATATGTAGTGAACCATAAGAGTCATCTGCTTTTGTGAGTCATGCGGCATATATGGATTATGGTTTTAAGCATCTGAAGCTCCCTTGTCTGGGTTATTTCATCGAATGGTGTAAACAGGCTGTTCTCGTTCCATAAAAATCCTTTAAAATATATTTCTATATAATATGTCACCTGATTCACATTATGCATGTTTACAGCATATATTATTAAAAAAAGATATATGCTTATCATAGATGGTCACGACGTATACGAGATAGATGAAGAATGCATCAAAAAGCACAGGGTGAAGGGCGAATGTAAAGTCCTTGAAAAGCTCAAAGAAAAAGAGCAGCGCAGGCAAAAAAAAGAATACTGAAAAATCGTAAAAAGCTGCGGGCCGAAAAGACCCGCAGTAAAAATGTAAATCAGCAGCCGCAGCCACATCCGCAGCCGTTATTGCTGCTGCCGCCACAGCCAAAGCCACCACAGCAGAAAAGTAAGATGATAGCCCAGATACAGCTGTTATTGCCGCTTCCACAGTCGTTTCCTCCGAAGAAAGAGCCTCCGTTACCATTTCCGCAACAGCAGCACAGTAACAGGATAATCCATAAAATCGAAGAACATCCGCATCCGTTATCTGTATTGCTGCATGAACAGTTTGTTGCTGCTAAATCACTCATAAGTGACCTCCAATAAAATTTATTTACACTCTAGGTTATGATAGACATAACAAAGTGTTACACTAAGATTTAAATTTTTTTATTGACACAAAAAGTATAATTGTATACAATTATTCAAAAGATAAAACTAAGCACAGGAGATGTGAAGATGAGAGAAGTTTTGATGAACGAAAAAACAAATTTACTGCAGCTTGAAGAGCATTTTTATCAGCTCGTGGATGTAGATGAGCCGAATACTTTTAGAAATCTCTTTCCTTATTCAGAAGTTCCTAAGATAGCATTCAATGACAGAATAGTGCCTCACAATATGCCGGAGGACATTTGGATTACAGATACTACATTCAGAGATGGCCAGCAGTCGAGGGCACCGTACACGACGGAGCAGATTGTTACCATTTATGATTATTTACATAAGCTTGGTGGTCCTAAGGGAATAATCAGACAGAGCGAGTTTTTCCTCTACAGCAAAAAGGACAGGGACGCTGTTTACAAGTGTCTCGAGAGAGGATATAAGTTCCCGGAGGTTACATCGTGGATTCGTGCCAGCAAAAAGGACTTTGAGCTTGTAAAGGATATAGGACTCAAGGAAACCGGTATACTGGTAAGCTGTTCGGATTATCATATTTTCTATAAGATGAAGATGACCAGACGCGAGGTAATGAATATGTATCTGTCAGTCATCAGAGAGTGTCTTGAGACAGGAATAAGCCCTAGGTGCCATCTGGAGGATATCACACGTTCTGATATATATGGTTTTGTTATTCCGTTCTGTGTTGAGCTTATGAAGCTGCAGGATGAGTACAAGATTCCGATTAAGGTGCGTGCCTGTGATACAATGGGATATGGAAGTAAACTTCCCGGGAGCAGTTATACCTCGAAGCGTTCCTGGTATCCATATACGGACTTAACACACATGCAGGTGTGCCTTCATCACAGATTGAGTGGCATGGACACAATGACTTTTACAAGGCAGTAAACAATTCGACTACGGCATGGCTCTACGGAGCAAGCGGTGTAAACTGTTCACTGTTTGGTATTGGAGAGAGAACCGGAAACACACCACTTGAGGCTATGGTATTTGAGTATGCACAGCTTAAAGGCACACTCGATGGAATGGATACAACGGTTATCACAGAGTTGTCAGAGTACTTTGAGAAGGAGCATTGGATATGTGCAGCCGAGCCGTACGCCTTTTGTCGGCAGAAACTTCAATGTGACGAGAGCCGGAATCCATGCTGACGGACTTCTCAAAAATGAGGAGATTTACAACATATTCGATACAGGTAAATTCTTAAACAGACCACCTCTTGTAGCAGTGTCAAATACATCGGGACTTGCAGGAATAGCGCTGTGGATAAACACCTACTACCGCCTGCCGGATGACAGAAAAGTAGATAAGAACTCAAAGCTTGTGACCATGATAAAGGAATGGGTAGATGAGCAGTACGACGAGGGCCGTGTGACTACCATCACAGATAATGAGCTTGTAGTTCAAATTACTGATTGCTGTAAAAAGCTTAATATAGTATTATAGTGAGGTGGATTATTACATGTCACATGATAATTACAGCCTGAGTGCCAGAGTATACAATCATATCAGGGATGGTATACTTGCAGGAACATTTGCAAAGGGCGATGAGCTTAAGGAAAAGAATATCGGTGATGAGCTTGGAGTGAGCAGGACTCCCGTGAGGGAGGCACTGCGTCAGCTTGAGCTTGAGGGTCTTGTGTCTATCATCCCCAATAAGGGAGCATTCGTGGAGGGTGTTTCCACCGACGATATCAGGGACATATACGAGATAAGAGCTCTGCTTGAGGGACTTTGTGCCAGATGGGCTGCAACGAGGATATCGGACGAGATGATGGCGGCCATGGAGGAGAATATTTATCTCACCGAGTTTCACGAGAAAAAGGGCAATGCAAAGAAGCTTCTTGAGCTGGACAATAGGTTTCATGAGCTGCTGTATGAGGCCGGCGGAAGCAAGGAGCTTATGAGGGTATTAAAGGACTATCATGAGTATGTCGGCAGAGTGAGAAAGGTGACACTCGGCGAGACAAAAAGAGCCAAAAACTCCACTCACGAGCATAAACAGATATGCGAGGCAATTAAGAATCATGACGCACTGCTGGCAGAAAAATGCGCCAGAGAGCATATAAACAATTCAAAGAAAAATATGGAACACCTTGGTTGGGAAAACCTTATTAAGTAAAGGAGATTTAAGAATGAGCAAGATTACGATGACAACACCCCTTGTAGAGATGGACGGAGACGAGATGACCAGAATTCTCTGGCAGATGATAAAGGATGAGCTTTTAATACCTTTTATCGATTTAAAGACAGAGTATTATGATCTGGGCTTAGAGGAGCGAAATCGTACAGATGATCAGGTGACCGTTGAATCAGCAAAGGCAACCATGAAATACGGTGTCGCAGTAAAATGTGCGACAATCACACCAAACGCAGCCAGAATGACAGAGTACAATTTAAAGGAGATGTGGAAGAGCCCTAACGGCACAATAAGAGCCATGCTTGACGGAACAGTGTTCAGAGCACCAATCGTTGTAAAGGGTATAGAGCCAAACGTAAAGACATGGGTTAAACCAATTACAATCGCTCGTCATGCATATGGTGATGTGTACAAGGCAACAGAGATGAAGGTGGCTGGTCCCGGAAAGGCTGAGCTTGTATTTACAGCAGAAGATGGAACCGAGACAAGAGAGCTAATCCATGAGTTTAAGGGCGCAGGAGTTATTCAGGGACAGCATAACCTGGATGATTCAATTGAGAGCTTTGCACATAGCTGCTTTAAGTATGCACTTGATACAAAGCAGGATTTATGGTTTGCTACAAAGGATACCATCTCAAAGAAATATGACCACACCTTCAAGGATATCTTCCAGGAAATCTTTGATGCACAGTATAAGGATGCTTTTGAGAAGGCTGGAATTACATATTTCTACACACTTATTGATGATGCAGTTGCCAGAGTAATGAAATCTGAGGGTGGATTTATCTGGGCATGCAAGAACTACGACGGAGATGTAATGAGTGACATGATCTCATCTGCATTCGGCTCACTTGCCATGATGACATCAGTGCTTGTATCCCCTCACGGATACTATGAGTATGAGGCAGCACACGGAACAGTACAGAGACACTATTACAAGCACTTAAAGGGTGAGGAGACATCAACAAACTCTGTAGCTACTATTTTTGCATGGACAGGAGCACTCAGAAAAAGAGGAGAGCTTGACAAGATTCCGGCACTTTCTGAGTTTGCAGACAAGCTTGAGGCAGCCTGCATAAAGACTATTGAGAGCGGAAAGATGACAAAGGATCTCGCACTCATCACAACAATTGAAAATCCTACTGTTTTAAACAGCGAAGGCTTCATCAAGGCAATCAGAGAGGAACTTGAGAAGACAATTTAATCTGAAATTTGGTTTTTAGCCTTAGAATAAGATATAACCCGGGGATAATTATGAATTTTTTGAATGTTAAATTCTTAACACATTGACAGATGACCTTCAAAAAATTATAATTAATCTTGGGTTTTTGTCTTTAAAAGAGAAATGATATCCTGATGATTGGAGGAATAAGACTTGAGTAAAGAAATATCACAGGCAGTTATCAGAAGACTGCCACGATACTATAGATATCTCGGAGAGCTTTTGGATGAGGGAGTGGAGCGTATTTCATCAAACGATCTGAGTCACAGAATGAAAGTGACAGCTTCACAAATCAGACAGGATCTCAATAATTTCGGTGGCTTTGGACAGCAGGGATACGGATACAATGTTCAGTTTCTCTACGAGGAAATCGGAAAGATAATGGGGCTTAACACAGAGCATAGAATAATTATCATCGGTGCAGGCAATCTGGGCCAGGCACTCGCCAATTATGTAAAGTTTGAAAAGCTTGGCTTTGTCATAACAGCGCTTTTTGACGTAAATCCTGAGCTTTCAGGAAAGAGTGTGCGAGGTATTCCAATCCTTATGCTAAGTGAGCTGGATGAGTATTGCAGAACACACAGGGTGGATATTGCGGCGCTCACCATGCCAAAGTCAAAGGCTGACTCTATTGCGTCAAAGCTTGTGGATTTAGGAATAAGGGCTATATGGAATTTTGCACATGTGGATCTTGAAATTCCAAATAAAGATGTGGTTGTGGAGAGTGTTCATCTGTCTGACAGCCTTATGCAGCTCAGCTATAATATTGTTAAAAATCCAAAAATAAATAGAGGGTGAGTCTTATGAATGATAAAAAAAGGTTCCTTTACTGGTTTTTAGATCTTTTTTGATATTGAATATGACGATCCTATGGTTTTCAATGCCAATAATGCAAATG